>Ga0213860_10000120_pt1 | contig 30122 bp, 40 predicted proteins | sample PICome_3_FD_160118 | JGI IMG/M metagenome (GOLD analysis project Ga0213860, IMG submission 160118) | Coastal seawater microbial communities near Pivers Island, North Carolina, United States - PICO550 | ecosystem: Environmental > Aquatic > Marine > Coastal | place: USA: North Carolina...
AGCCATAACCATTCCACCACCAGCAGCAGCTGATGCGTCTACACCAAATGTTTCTTCGATTTGTGCTACTAATTCTGATGCTTCTAATAAAGTTAAAGTTTTTAATTCTTCAACGATTTGAGTGATTTTTTCTGACATAATAATTTTTAATTATAGTTATTGTATATGAGAGTCATTTAATGACTGTAATATTTAAATGCTTATGCTAAGCATTCAAAATCAATTTTGATACTAGGACCCATTGTGCTGCAAATAGATAAACTCTTGAAATATTTACCCTTTACACCAGAAGGACGATTTTTTTCAATTGAATTATAGAAAGCTTGTAAATTTTCAACTAATTGAGTTTGTGTGAAATCTACTTTTCCAAAAGTTGCATGAACAATTCCTGTTTTATCAGCCTTATATTCAAATTTTCCTTTTTTAAAATCTGTTAACGTTTCTGTTAAAGTACTACTTACTGTTCCAGATTTTGGTGAAGGCATTAATCCTTTTGGACCAAGGACACGTCCAAGTTTTGCCAATTTTGGCATCATATTTGGTGTTGCAATTAATAAATCAAAATCAATATTTCCTTTCGTAATATTTTCAATTAATTCTTCATTACCTACAATATCAGCCCCAGCATTTGTCGCTTCATCAAAATTTTCATCATTTGTTAAAACGGCAATTTTCACTTGTTTTCCCACACCATGTGGTAATGTTACTGTTGTTCTTAATTGTTGATCTGCATATTTAGGATCAATATTTAAATTTGCATGTAATTCAACACTTTCTACAAATTTCGCTGACGCTGCTTCTTGTAGAACTTCAATCGCCTGATCTAAATTTGAGTAAATTTTATTTTTAGTTTTCTCAACATTTTCTTTGTGACGTCGCGATAATTTTCGCATAACCTTCTCCACTAAAAATTTATCTAAGTTTAATTTAATCTACAATGGAGATTCCCATATTGCGGGCCGTTCCTTCAACAATCTTCATTGCACTCTCCAGTTTTGTAGTATTTAAATCTGGTAGTTTGATATTGGCAATTTCTTCTAGTTGTGCTTTTGTAATTGATCCAACATTTATTAAGTTAGGTGCAGAAGATCCTTTTTTAATCTTAGCTGCATTTACTAATAAAACAGATGCAGGAGGTGTTTTTAGAATGAAAGTATAGCTTCGATCTTCATAAACCGAAATTTCAACCGGAATAATTAAACCTGCTTTATCATTTGTTTTTGCATTGTATTCTTTACAAAATGCTGCAATATTTACACCATGTTGACCTAATGCTGGTCCAACAGGAGGTGCAGGTGTTGCTTTCCCAGCAGGTAAAGCAAGTTTGATTAATGCAGTAATTTTTTTAGCCATAAGAATGTGATAGTATAATCTGGAAAAGATATTTAGAAATTTTGGATTATAATTTGTTAAAAATGTAAGACTACGGTACAATATTTATAATCTCAGTAGATAAAATCTTTTAATTTTTAAAATTCTATTTAACAGTATTAATTTTTTCAATCGTAACCTCTTTTGAAAAGAGAAGCGCGCCCTGTAGGACTTGAACCCACGACATCTAATTTTGGAGACTAGCGTTCTACCAACTGAACTAAGGGCGCTAATATATTATTATAACTATAAAAATAATTACGAAAAATTACAAGATTACTTATTAATAATAAAAATTAGAACATATAAATAATTTTTTCATAAACAAACAAAAATTAACTAATCCAAATAATAACCTTAATTATTTTAAAATGAAAAAAAATAAGAAAGTGAAAAATGAAACTCAATCTCTCTTCAGTTATGATGAGCGAAAAAACATTTTAAATCTAACAGCCCAATTACCTCATAGTTTTACATTAGAAAAAACTTTATTAACTTGTATATTAGTAAATTGTGATACTTCTTTTCAGACTCTTGAAGTTATCATGGAACATTTACCTGTTGATGCTTTTTATTTCAAAAATCATCAAAAGTTATATCAAACATTTATAAAAATGTATCAAGAAGATTTAGCGATTGATTTTCTTACTACAACTGATTACATTCAATGTCATGGGCTAATTACGCAGGTTGGTGGTTTACAAGTAATTAGTGAACTCTTAAAAGAGATTCCAACACTTGTTTATTTAATGGATTACATTCGTTTAGTAAAACAAAAATATATTCGTCGTTGTATAATTAAAATTGGTTTAAAAACAGTAGATAATGGATTTGTGATGAATTTTTCAGTTTATGAACAACTTTTAGCTATTGATAGTGAAATTCGAAAACTAATGACCGATCTACAATTGAAAAAGAAAAATTTAAGTAGTGCTGAATTATTAAGATTAATTATTGATGATCTATGGGAAAAGGTCAGACGACCTGGTCAATTATCTGGAACTCCTTCTGGATTTACTGCACTTGATTCCTACACAGATGGATTCCAAAAATCCGAATTAATTATTATCGCTGGACGACCTTCAGTAGGTAAAACAGCCTTTGGATTAAATATATCATTAAATGTTTTAAAAAAAACACGGTTACCTGTTCTTTTTTTTAGTTTAGAAATGTCTGCTCAACAATTAATGTATAGATTACTTTCAATGGAAACTCGTCTAGATCAAACAAAATTTAAAACTGGTCTTTTAAATACCGACGATTGGAAAAAAATTGATTTAGTGATGAGAATTCTTGGAAAAATTCCAGTACACTTATATGATACACCAGCTTTAAGTTCTTCTGATGTTCGTAAAATCTTAAAAAATTTTTCAAAGACTTATCCACAAATTGGTCTAGTTGTCATAGACTATTTGCAATTAATGCAAGAACCCGGATCTAGTAACAATGTAAATCGCTCTCAAGAAATTTCGTTTATCACTCGAGAATTAAAAAATATTGCCCGTGAATTTACAGTTCCAATTATTGCACTATCTCAATTAAGTAGAACAATCGATGGCCGCATTGATCCAAAACCAATGTTATCAGATCTTCGTGATAGTGGATCAATTGAACAGGATGCTGATCTGGTTTTAATGTTATACAAAAATAAACAAAAACCAATCATAAATTTAACACCTGGTTCAGCTATTGTAGATCTTTCAATTGCAAAACAACGAAATGGTCCAATTGGAGATATTCAACTTTTATTTAATCAATATTTAACAAAGTTTGAAGATTTTGATAAAAATGAAAAGTATAATCCAATCTAAATTCATAAAAAGTTATTGCTCCAATTTAAAAACTTTTAACAAACTAGAAGAAGTAGAACATCTTCCACGTTGGGTAAATTTAATAATTTTTAATTCCCATTTTTACAGTTCGAGAAATTAAACTTTCATTAAAAACCTTTTAGTATTCTTTAGTTAAAAAAAATTGTTCAATTTCAAAAGTCAAACGAAAAAAGCATTTGTAGTGATAGGTATTAAAACCACTAGATTTTAAAACTAGATTACTACAAATTTATTTAAATATTGACATTTCATTGATAATTTTATAAACTATTATTTTATAAGGGGTCGATGTCCGAGTGGTTAAAGGAGACGGATTGTAAATCCGTTACAGTAATGTTACGTTGGTTCGAATCCAACTCGGCCCAATAAATTTAGCACTTTCTAAAAAATGTAGGTTTTTATAAACCCACCATATTTTTTAAAATAACATATAACAGTCCAAAGATTCCGAAAATTAAGAAAATTAAAAAAATTCGTAGTTTTGGAATTTTAAATAAGTTTCGAAAAGGCGTAATAATAATTAATGTTAATCCAATTACACTACTAATAAAAAATCGTGGATAACGAGAAATATTATTCCAAAAATCATTCATAATGTCGTTTTATCATTCGTAAGTATATGACTATTATAATCATATCTTTCATAATTAGAAATTTATTTCACTAGTTGAACAATTTTATCTTATTTTCGTAGCCTTAGTAGAGTAATTCATGAATACATTTGAAACTTGAAATCAAATTGTGTTATACTATCTTTTAAGAAGAATAGTTTAAGGCTCTGTAGCTCAGTGGTTAGAGCGGGGGATTCATAAGCCCTAGGTCGTAGGTTCAAATCCCACCAGAGCCATCTATTTTTTGAATAGTTTAATAAACATTGATTTAGGAGAAATGGCTGAGTGGTCGAAAGCAATAGATTGCTAATCTATCGTGCAATATATTGTACCCAGGGTTCGAATCCCTGTTTCTCCTTTGTTACTCTAAGTAACTTAAAAAAATTGACATTTTCATTAAATTGAATTAATATTAGAATAAATTATTGGGATTGTAGTTCAATTGGTTAGAGCACCGCCCTGTCACGGCGGAAGTTGCGAGTTCGAGTCTCGTCAGTCCCGCTTAACAACTTTCATTAAATGCATTTGATTTTTCATATTTAGAAACCGCATTAACTTAAACTTAATAAGTTTACACAATGACTAAAAAATGACCAAAAATGTCAATAATCGACCATTTATCTTATAAATTGGTTTTTTATTGACTAGTCATGACCAACTCTTTTTTACTTATTTTTCTCAACAAGCTTGATTTCATAAACAATACTATCGCTAAGTTTTTGATCTTTTGTCCATTTTGGTCGTTTGACCTTTCTATTTTTGTTGGAAAATAAATAATCTTTGATATTGAATCCATTTTTGATCTCAATCTTTACGTTTGGTATGGTTTTTTTAAGCATATCTTTTACTTTCTTGCTCTCTATTGGTAGTTTTTTAATTAATCTACTAGTATTATCATTTGCTAATTTATCGTTGATTAGATTAATAACTTTATTCTCTTCTGGTTTTGGTTTGAAAAAACTAAAACTAATAATTTTTGGATTACATTTGTACACTAAATAAATCGTAGAGCCTATTAGTACGAGTTTAAATGCGTTGTTAAATACGAACATAGAAAGACGTCCTGTTCTTTTTAGTAATTTATTTATTTTAGTTATACGATTGGAGGCTTTTTTTTCTTCTTCTCTTTTTCAAAACCTTCGACGGTTCTCTTAGTTATATCAACTAGTTTGTTGTCATTAATACTTAGTATTTCTAAGTCGATCTTTACTTAGATAATCTTGATCTATCAAGTAATTACTTGAAATGTAAATAGTTTTTATTATTACAAAAGCTCGGACGTTTAATTTCTTTTAAAACTTTAGTTTTCATAAGACTTAAAAGATCCTTTGAATTAAAATTAAGTAATTTTTTCAATCTTTACTTATAATATTATAATAGCTAATCTTTATTTAGTTTAGTTGTAAGAAAGTCAAAAACCATTATTTATATTGAGGAATGTATTACTATGGCATTACCATGGTATCGTGTTCACACTGTTGTTTTAAATGATCCTGGAAGATTAATTGCAGTACATTTAATGCATACAGCTTTAGTTGCTGGTTGGGCTGGATCAATGGCACTATACGAATTAGCTGTTTTTGATCCATCAGACCCTGTTTTAAATCCAATGTGGCGTCAAGGAATGTTTGTTATGCCATTTATGACACGTTTAGGAATCACAGATTCTTGGGGTGGCTGGAGTATTACTGGTGAGAGTGTTTCAAACCCTGGTATTTGGAGTTTTGAAGGTGTAGCATTATCACACATTATCTTATCAGGTATGTGTTTCTTAGCTGCGATCTGGCACTGGGTTTACTGGGATTTAGAATTATTCCGTGATCCAAGAACTGGCGAACCAGCATTAGATTTACCAAAAATTTTCGGAATTCACTTATTCTTATCAGGACTAGCATGTTTTGGTTTTGGAGCTTTCCACGTAACTGGTTTATTTGGTCCTGGTATCTGGGTTTCAGATGCTTATGGTATTACAGGAAAAGTACAACCTGTAGCTCCTTCTTGGGGTGCGGATGGTTTTAACCCATTCAATCCAGGTGGTATCGCAGCACACCATATTGCTGCAGGTATTTTTGGTATCTTCGCAGGTGTTTTCCACCTTACAGTTCGTCCACCACAACGTTTATACCGTGCATTACGAATGGGTAATATTGAAACTGTATTATCAAGTAGTATTGCAGCTGTTTTCTTTGCAGCTTTCGTTACATCAGGTACAATGTGGTATGGAGCAGCAGCTACACCAATTGAATTATTCGGACCAACGCGTTATCAATGGGATAGTGGTTACTTCCAACAAGAAATTGAACGTCAAGTTGAAACTTCAGTTAGTGAAGGATTATCAGAAAGCCAAGCATGGTCAAGAATTCCAGATAAATTAGCATTTTATGACTACATTGGAAACAACCCTGCAAAAGGTGGTTTATTCCGTGCTGGTCCAATGAACAAAGGTGACGGTGTTGCTGAAGCTTGGTTAGGTCATCCAATTTTCCGTGATAAAGAGGGTCGTGAATTAACTGTACGACGTATGCCTGCCTTCTTTGAAACATTCCCTGTGATTTTAGTTGATAAAGATGGTATTATTCGTGCGGATATTCCTTTCCGTCGTGCGGAATCTAAATATAGTATTGAGCAAGTAGGTGTAACTGTTGATTTCTACGGTGGTAAATTAAATGGTCAAACATTTAAAGATGCACCAACAGTTAAGAAATTTGCACGTAAAGCTCAATTAGGAGAAGTTTTCGAATTTGATAGAACAAGTTTATCATCAGATGGTGTATTTAGAAGTAGTCCACGTGGTTGGTATACTTTTGGTCACGCAAACTTTGCTTTATTATTCTTCTTCGGACATTTATGGCATGGTGGTCGTACGATCTTCCGTGATGTATTTACAGGTATTGGTGCTGAAGTTACAGAGCAAGTTGAATTTGGTGCTTTCCAAAAATTAGGTGATAAATCGACTAAAAAACAAGGTGCTGTTTAAGGCATATTTGTAGTCAACATTTTAAATTTCTTCATATTTATTATAGGATCATAAACAATGGAAGCTTTAGTTTATACATTTTTACTTATTGGTACTTTAATGGTAATCTTCTTTGCGGTATTCTTCCGAGATACTCCACGAATTCTTAGATAATAAAACCAATTTATTTGGTTTTATTTTTTAGTCTTCATGTTCTTCAAATGGATCGCGTAAATTTTTAGACGTTGGTCCAAACGCAGTATAAATAGAATATGTAGTAATTCCTAGAAGTAAACTTGATACAAAAATTACAATAATAGTTGCTGTTTCCATGATATATATTGATTATGATTAACGTCTTAATATTATATATCATATAATAGAAAAATTAACTTATTAAAATTTAAATATGGCATTACGAACAAGATTAGGTGAAATTTTACGTCCATTAAATGCTGAATATGGTAAAGTTGCACCAGGTTGGGGTACTACTCCAATTATGGGTGTAGTAATGGCAGCATTCTTAGTTTTTTTATTAATTATTTTACAAATTTACAACTCATCATTAATTATTGAAAATGTTGATGTAGATTGGGCAAACGGTATTGTATAATAATAATATTAGAAATAATTTGGGGAAACCAGCGAGTTTTTCCAAATTATAAAAATCACACACATTAAATATATATATCTCTCTATGGATATTATCAGTCTAGGTTGGGCCGGCTTAATGACAATGTTTACGTTTTCATTAGCGTTAACTGTTTGGGCTCGAAATGGTTTCTAATTATTTAAATTCTTTGTAGATTATGACAGAATTAATCAGATTAGTTTTTCCGTATGCAAGTCCAGAAATTGTTACTTCTGCAGCTATTTGCTTTTCAATGACTTTATTTGGTCTTTCTTTAGGATTTGCTTTATTAAAAGTACAAGGCGAATAATCGTTTATTTAATAATAATATAAATCAATATTATTATTAAATTTTAATAGTATTCAAGTAAAAACTTGAATAATTTTTAGTACTCTAAACAAGAGTAAACAATAACTTTCATGTAGTAAAAAACGATAGTTTCTTGACTTTTTAAAAACTTAAAAGTACCCTTGATAACTGACAGTTAAGTAAATTCAACAAGTAAATTTAATATTAACAATTAGTAGATTTATTTTTTTAAAAAGATTGAAAAAATAATTGTTAACCTAAGTTTTTTATCACTTTTCAAAGTGGTAAAATGTCCCAAATTCTTTTTTTAATTAAAGTTCGCTTTAATTTTATAAAATCTTGAAACCTTTTCATAAATCATTAACCAAATACAATTTCTATGGCAAAAAAAAGCATGATCGAACGCGAAAAAAAACGCATTCGTCTAGAAAAAAAATACGCTCTAAAACGAACAAATTTATTATCTGATTATAAGCAAGAACAAAACTTTGCGAAAAAACTTGAAATTCATTCAAAAATTCAAAAATTACCACGAAATAGTGCAAAAACACGAATTCGTAATCGTTGTTGGAAAACAGGTCGTCCACGTGGAGTTTTCCGTGATTTTGGTGTATCTCGCCATGTTTTACGTGAGATGGCACACCAATGTTTATTACCAGGGGTTACAAAATCTAGTTGGTAAAAAAACTTATATGGATTTTTATAAATTTCATTTATAATTAAATATAAATTTGAAGAGAAATGTTTTTGTTATAATTTAGCACTAAATTTTTTTTAGAATTACCCTGATTTATTTTTAATCATTAGGAGTTTTTATGATTTCTGATTCACAAGTTTACACAGCATTATGTATTGCCTTATTAGCATCAGTTTTAGCAATTAGTTTAGGAACTTCACTTTACGAATAATAAATTTTTAACCTTTCTCTAGATTCGTTAATCATTTTAAATGCAAAAGTTTAATATTTAATAATATAGTTTTAACATTATGACACAAGAAAATTCAAAAGATTTTGTGACTCCAGTATTTCCGTTTACAGCAATTGTTGGTCAAGATGAAATGAAACTTGCATTACAATTGAATGTTATTGACCCTAAAATTGGTGGGGTTTTAATTATGGGAGACCGTGGTACTGGTAAGTCTACAACAATTCGAGCTATTGCAGATTTACTTCCAGAAATTGAAGTAGTTGCAGATGATCCATTTAACTCTCATCCAACTAATTTAGAATTAATGAGCAGTGAAGTAAAATCACAAATTCAAGGTGATGCTACTGATCTTGCAACTGATTTTATCAAGATTCCAATGATCGATTTACCTTTAGGTGCGACAGAAGATCGTGTTTGTGGAACTATTGATATCGAAAAAGCCTTAACAGAAGGTGTTAAAGCATTTGAACCAGGATTACTTGCAAAAGCTAATCGTGGAATTTTATATGTAGATGAGGTAAATTTATTAGATGATCATTTAGTTGATATTCTATTAGATTCAGCAGCTTCAGGTTGGAATACTGTAGAACGAGAAGGAATTTCAATTCGCCACCCAGCTCGTTTTGTTTTAGTTGGATCTGGAAACCCGGAAGAAGGTGAATTACGACCTCAACTATTAGATCGATTTGGAATGCAAGCTGAGATCCGAACAGTAAAAGACCCAACATTACGTGTAAAAGTTGTGGAAGAACGTACATCATTTGATCAAACACCAATGGTTTGGATTGATAAGTATGAAGAGCAACAACAAGAATTACGTGACCGTATTGTTTCAGCACAACAATTATTACCAACTGTTCAAATCGATTACGATCTACGCATTAAAATTTCAGAAGTTTGTAGCCGTTTAGATGTAGATGGATTACGAGGGGATATTGTAACAACACGTGCTGCACAAGCTCATGCTGCTTATGATAATCGTGATAAAGTAACAGTTGACGATATTGCAAAGATTATTGTACTGTGTCTACGTCATCGATTACGTAAAGATCCATTAGAATCAATTGCGGAAGGTAATAAAGTAGAAAAAATCTTTAAAGAAGTATTTGAAATCGAAGACTAATTTCTTATTATTTAAACCATTAAATTTATGTTAACTATTCTTGGAACTGTTGTAAGCTTATTTTTAATTTTAATTATTCTTATACGAATTCCTCGAGAATCGATTGGTCTTTCAAGTTTTGCCAATAACAGTGATTTACTAGGTTCACCTGGTTCAGCACAACGTTTTTTGGATATTTTAACAGTTAGTGGTATTTTAGTTTATTTTTCAATCGCATTCCAGTTAAATGTACAAGCGCATTAATAAAAACCAATGAATAGTTTTCTTGGTTTTTATTAATCCAGAAGTACAAAAAATTAAAAATGAATTACAAGTTGCACCCCTAAAGTAATTTCATTTTTAATTTTTATCTCTTCTAATTATGCCCCATGATTGAATAAATATTTTTTCCATAAGTAAAAAATATTTAAAACTTTTTTTTATTTCCTTTAAATGAATTATTAAAAATTAAACCTAGTGACTAATAATAAATTTTTTTAAATCTTGAAAGGTATTAGTTAGGTTACAAAGCTATAACTTCTTGTCGTAATTACGTTATAGCTTTAATAAATTTCGTTAATTGATAAACACTTACTTGATCAAAAGAATAAATTGGAATTTTCTTATCAGTTGCAAAGTAATTCAAATTTGAATTTTGTTGTAAATGTTTTGTTAAACCAATTATGACACTCGCTTTTTGTAAATCATTTGTTAAAGTAAATTGTACATTAGCTTTTGAAAGAACTTCTTTTAAAAAATTCTTCGATATTGAATAAGAATATATGACCAAATTTTTTTTTAGTTCCGATACTAATTTATTGGTTTTTAAAGAATTAAATTGTGTCCAACAATTAGTAATAGTTAATTGAGCATCTTCGGTTAATGAACGGTTTTGTCCTAATGAATTTTGCGAAGGTGAAAAATTTTCACATTGAATTTGTATTTTTTCATCCAATTGGAATTTTCGAGTCTGACAAATTAATGTATCATTACGTAAAAATAAATCTGCAGATATTGCAACATTTTCATGAATAGTCCAAATGTTAGGGTGATTAATTTCAATTATAATTTCAAATGCTGGATAAGCTTTTCGTTCTAAAATACTTTTTTGAGTACCCCTACGTTTTGCTTCATCATCACTTAACGTTACATGTTGAATTCCACCAATTAAATCTGATAATGGTGGGTTTTTAATTAAATTTTCTAAACAATTACCATGTGTTGTTCCAATTAGTTGAACCCCTTTTTCTGCAATAGTGCGTGCAGCTAAAACCTCTAATTCTGTTCCAATTTCATCAATTATAATGACTTCAGGCATATGATTTTCAACGGCTTCAATCATAACTTGGTGTTGTAATTCTGTTTTTGGAACTTGCATTCGTCTTGCACGTCCAATTCCAGAATGAGTAATATCACTATCACCTCCAATTTCATTCGAAGTATCAATAATAACCACTCTTTTTTCCATTTCATTTGCTAAAACCCTGCCAATTTCTCGAATAATTGTTGTTTTTCCAACGCCAGGTTTTCCTAAAATCAACATAGATTTCTCAGATTCTAATAAATCACGAATCACTGAAACAGTCCCAAATATTGATCGACCAATTCTACAAGTCAATCCATTTATTAAAAATTGTCGATTTCGAATACAACTTATTCGATGAAGTGTTCGTTCAATCCCAGCACGATTCTCGTTGCTAAATTTACTTAGATGTTTTGTTACAAAATCAATATCTTGCCACGAAATAATTTTTTGTGACAAATATTCTGGTCCATACGTAAATCGCGCTTCAGGGCGACGTCCTAAATCCAGAACAATCTCAATCATTTGATCTTGATAGTGGTGGTTTCTAAGCGTTTGTTGAAGAAAGAACGGTAAATTTTCAATTAATTTTTCGAAATCATTAGTTAAATTCATGAACAAAAGAATATTAATAAATTTATAATTTAAATTTCCCTCAAGAATACAGAGTAATTTAAATTAGTTTGTTTTAGTTAGTACTAGTTAATAAAGATTGGAATGTTGAGCTATCTAAGATCGCAATCTGTGATAACATTTTACGATTTAAATCAATATTTGATTTTTTAAACTTGTGAATTGCTTGACTATATGTCATTCCATTCGCTCGTGAAGCCGCATTAATTCTTCGAATCCAAATTTTTCTAAAAATTCGTTTCTTTTGTTTACGACCAACATACGAGTATCGTAGAGCTTTCATAACTTGTTGATTTGCAACTCTGAATAAAACAGAATGTGCACCTCTATAACCACTTGCAAGTGATAAAATTTTTTTTCGACGTTTACGGGCTACATTTCCACGTTTGACTCTTACCATGTGTATTGTATTGTATTGTTAATAATCTAATAAGGTAACATTAATTTGATAGGTGCTTTATCACTTTTACTAACACAGCAAACTTGTGATAATTTTCGTTTTTGCTTGTTAGATTTTTTCATTAATAAATGACCTTTATAAGCATGACGACGTAAAAAATTGTTTGTTCCAGTAATTTTATATCGTTTTGCTGCGGCTTTTCGTGTTTTTAGTTTTGGCATAACATTCTATTTATATTTGTTAGGATACAATTTTTTAAAATAATCTTTTGATTTCAAAGGATGAGAATATAATATTTGGTCACCATTTTTCCAATCAACAGGGCATGCCTGACCAGGGTTTTCTTTAATATATTGAATTGACTTTAGAACTCTTAGCAATTCATCTATATTTCTTCCACATAATAAATTATTAACTGTATAGTATTGAATAATTCCTTCCTTGTCAATAATAAATATCCCAGGAAATGAAAGGCCATCGTTAGTCAATAAATTATATTTTTTAGTAATCGTTTGGTTTAAATCCGAAACTAAGGGGTAATGTAATTTTCCTAATCCACCTTGACTTCGATTTGCTAATAGGTATTGTAAATGGGAAAATGGGCTATCTGTTGAAATTGCTAAAATCTGCGTAGATAATTTTCGAAAATCATTAATTCGGTCACTTAGTTCAATTAATTCTGTTGGAGATACAGAAGTAAAATTTGCTGGATAAAAAACAAGTAAAACATATTTTTTCCCATGGTAATCAGATAGTCTAATTTTTCCTAATCTATTTTTATAAATTCCAACCGTTAAAAAATTTGGAGCTAGTTTTCCAATTTGTGGTAAATTATTCATAAACAAAATTTTTCAGTATAAGAATATAAATGAAAGAATAATAATAACAGAAAGGACGGATAGCAATATTTAACATAATTTTAGAATTGTGTAAATTAAAATTTATTAAAAAAGTTGGTTTGAGTTACATAAACCTGTTATGATATAAATTAAAAATAAGTTAAGTATAAATTAATAAGGAAATAAACTCAATGAATCGTGATACGATACAAAAAATTCTTATTGGATTATTTGTCACAGCTTGTATCTTTTTAGGTATCCAAGTTGTAGATGTAGATAACGTTTTAGAATTTGATAAGAATTCGACAAAAAGTGAAATGACCGTAGCTTCAAGTGGTTCAAGAATGACATATGGGAGATTCTTAGAATATTTAGAACTTGGTTGGGTAAAACAAGTTGATCTATATGATAATAACAGAAATGCTATTGTTTTAGCGTCAAGTCCAGAATTAGGAAATAGACCACAAGCAATTCGTGTAGAAATTCCAGTTGGAGCATCTCAATTAATTCAAAAGTTAAAAGAATATAATATTGATTTTGATGCTCACCCACTTCCTCAAAAGAGTCTTTTAATTACAATTGCAAGTAATTTAATTTTACCATTAATTTTTATTGCTGGTTTAATTTTCTTCTTCCAAAATTCAGAGAACTTCCCACAAAATAATGGAATGTCACCAATGAATTTAGGTAAATCAACAGCAAGATTTGATCAACGTCCAGAAACAGGTATCTCATTTGATGATATCGCGGGAATTGATGAAGCAAAAGCTGAATTTGAAGAAATTGTATCATTTTTACGTGAACCAGAACGTTATACATTGGTAGGTGCTAAAATTCCAAAAGGTGTTTTATTAGTAGGCCCTCCAGGTACTGGAAAAACATTATTAGCAAAAGCAATTGCTAGTGAAGCAAATGTTCCATTTTATAATGTTGCTGGATCAGAGTTTGTGGAAATGTTCATTGGTATTGGTGCAGCACGAATTCGTGATTTATTTAAAAAAGCTTCTGAAAATACACCATGTATTGTCTTCATTGATGAAATTGATGCTGTTGGCCGTGAACGTGGTGCTGGTATTGGAGGTGGTAATGATGAACGTGAACAAACTTTAAACCAATTATTAACAGAAATGGATGGGTTTAAAGAAAACAAAGGTGTTATTGTCGTTGGTGCGACAAACCGAGTAGATATCTTAGATTCAGCGTTATTACGTCCTGGCCGTTTCGATCGTCAAATTCAAGTAGGATTACCAGATAGATTAGGAAGATTAGGTATTTTAAAAGTTCATGCTAGAAATAAACCATTAGATAAAGATGTTTCCTTAATTCAAATTGCAAATCGAACACCAGGGTTTTCGGGTGCTGATTTAGCAAACTTATTAAACGAATCAGCAATTTTAGCAACTCGTTATAAAAAAGATACTATTTCAAAAAATGAAATTAATGAAGCTGTAGATAGAATTATTGGTGGAATTGCAGGTTCAGCAATGGAAGATAGTAAAAATAAAAAATTAATTGCTTACCACGAAGTTGGTCGTGCAGTAATTGGTTCATTATTACAAAATCATGATGCTGTTGAAAAAGTAACTTTAATTCCGCGAGGAAGTTCTAAAGGACTTACTTGGTTTGCTCCTAGTGAAGATCAAATGTTAATTTCACGTGCCCAATTATTAGCTCGAATTACTGAAACTTTAGGTGGACGAGTAGCAGAACGAGTTATTTTTGGTGAAACTGAAGTAACTACAGGTTCAAGTGGTGAAATCCAACAAGTTACACGAATTGCTCGACAAATGGTAACTCGATATGGGATGTCAATTCTTGGTCCGATTGCACTAGAAAATGATAATAACGAAATGTTATTCAAAGGTGAAATGTCAAATCGTATTGATGATGAAGTTTGTCGAATTGTAGCTCATTGTGAACAATTAGCAACACGTATTATTCGTGATAATCGTGTTATTATTGATTTAATTGTGGAACGTTTATTAGAAGCGGAAACAATTGATGGAAATGAATTCCGTTCATTATTAGAACAATATACAATTCCACCAACGAAATAATCTAAACTGATTAAAAATTTTCATTCTTATTACAATTTTTAGTAATAAGAATGAAAACTACTATTTATTATTTATTCTTACTAAATAATTCTTTTGATTCTGCAATTGCTTCTTTTAAAGATGCTTCTGCTTCGTCTGTGAATTGATTTGTTGATGTAACAATATTTAAGTATGGTTTTTGTGATGTTGCTAAGTATGAAATTAAACTTGCACAGTAGTTTTTAACATCTGAAACTTCGATATCATCTAAGAATCCGTTAATACCAGTGTAAATTAATGCAACTTGCTCAGCAACAGATAATGGTGAATTTTGTGGTTGTTTTAAAAGTTCACGTAATCGTGTTCCACGAGCTAATTGTTTTTGTGTTGCATCATCTAAATCAGATGCGAATTGTGAGAATGCTTCTAATTCAGCGAATTGAGCTAATTCTAACTTTAATTTACCTGCAACTTTTTTCATTGCTTTCGTTTGTGCTGCAGAACCTACTCGAGATACTGAGATACCAACGTTAATTGCAGGTCGGATACCTGAATTAAATAAATCGTTTGATAAGAAGATTTGCCCATCTGTAATTGAAATTACATTTGTTGGAATGTATGCTGAAACATCACTTGCTTGTGTTTCAATAACTGGAAGTGCAGTCATACTTCCACCACCTAATGCATCACTTAATTTTGCAGCACGTTCTAATAAACGTGAGTGTAAGTAGAATACATCACCTGGGTACGCCTCACGTCCTGGAGGACGACGTAATAATAATGACATTTGACGGTATGCCATTGCTTGTTTAGTTAAATCATCATAGATAACTAATGTTGCTTTTCCTTTATACATAAAGTACTCTGCTAATGCTGCACCAGCATATGGAGCAATATATTGTAATGTTGCTGGATCATTTGCACTGGCTGCTACAATAATTGTATACGCCATAGCACCTTTTTCTTCTAAAACATTTACTACTTGAGCAATAGTTGAAGCTTTTTGACCAACACCAACATAAACACATACAACATCTTCTGTTGCTTGGTTAATGATTGTATCAACAGCAATTGCAGTCTTACCTGTTTGACGGTCACCAATGATTAATTCTCGTTGACCACGGCCAATTGGAATCATTGCATCGATTGATGTAATACCAGTTTGTAATGGTTCACAAACCGATTTACGACTAATAATACCAGGAGCCATTGCTTCTAGTAATTGTGTATCTGAAGATTCGATTTCACCTTTTCCATCAATTGGAAGACCTAACGCATTTACAACACGTCCTAAGAATGCTTCACCAACAGGAATTTGTGAAATTTGACCTGTTGATTTTACAGTACTGCCTTCTAAAATTTGACGACCAGTACCCATTAATACAACACCAACATTGTCATTTTCTAAATTTAAAGCAATACCAATAGTTTTGTCTTCAAATTCTAGAAGTTCTCCACTCATTACTTGATCAAGACCATAAACGCGGGCAATACCATCACCAACTTGTAAGACCGTACCAATATTATCTACCTTAACATCTTGATCATATTGTTCAATTTGTTCACGGATAATACTACTAATTTCGTCTGGACGAATATTTATCATTGTATTATTTTTTAAGATATAAAAAGTTAATAAAGTTTATTTGCGTTAAATTTCTAACACAGTATCTAAATGTTTCGCTAATTTTTGTAATTGATTTTTAACAGTAAAATCAATAACTTTTGAATCTGTTTTAATTAAAAACCCACCAATTAAACTAGGTTCTACATTAACTACTAATCGAATTTCGCGAGCATTCGTTAATTCTTTTAATTTTTGAATCAGCGTATCTTTTTGTAAATTTGTAAAAGCAGATGCGGTTGAAACTTCAATCATTTTAATCGACGCAGTTTGATAAATTAATTCTAAGTAACTCTCAATTACTGCAGTTAATAGATTAATTCTATCACGTTCTACTAAAACCATTAAGAAATTAAAAGTCTCGGTATTAAGTTGTGATTTTAATGTTTTCGTTAAAATCCCACTTTTTACTTCTTGTTTTACAATAGGATTGGTTAGATATTCCATTAATTCTGGAGTTTCCTCTAGAAAAATATCTAAGTTTTGAAAATCTGCTGTAATTTGATGCATGATATTCTTTTCAACCGAAAAGTCAAATAGAGCACGTGCATAAGGAGCTGCAATTTTCGATGTTAAGGGATTTCCACTCATAATAAATCTCCTTTTAATTTATCAATAGTCTCATTAATTAGTGCACTTGAACGTTCTTGTGACTTAAATGTTTCTTGGACTCTACTTACTGTTCGTTTTAATACAAGAGAAATAATTTGTTGTTTAATTTCAACAAAAATTTGACGCTCTTTCGAACGGAAAGCTGCTAAAGCACGGTCAAAGCGAACTGTTAAATCTTTTTTAGCTTGGAAGGCATCTGACTCAAGTAATACTTTTTTTGTTGTTACAGTTTCATTTTTAATTTCACTAATAACAATAGTTGCTTGATTCAATTGCTTTTGAGCCTCAGCTAGACGTTTTTGTGCTTCACTTAATCGATCTTCGGCATCCTGAACACCATTTACAATCGTCGTTCTTCGTTCTTCTAACAATGATCCTAAAAAGTCTCGACCGGTGTAAATTAAAATTCCAAGCAAGGCTAGAATATTAATTAAACCTGTTTCTAGAATATCGGTATTTAAACTAATGCCTTCACTGGCAAGTAATGTAAAAATCTGATCAAAATTTTCCATGGTTTCGATTTTTTATCTAAACTGTTTGTTCACTTATAGAAAGAAAATTACAGTCCACAAAAAATTTAAATTGCTAATCTAGTTTCAATATCTGTTGCTAATGACTGAACTATTTCATCTAAATTATTAAGCGCAATTTCTTTTTTATCAAGAAGATCTTTAGTAATAGTATCTAATAAATTATCAATATATTTTTGAGAAATATTTACTTCTACTTCTAAAATTTCTTTATGAATTTTTTGTGATTTTGCAATTTCTAATTGAGCTTGTTTACGGACGTCTTCTAACTCTTGTTCGTATTGTGTTGTTAGTTTATTAGCTTCTGCTAATATGTTTGAAGCTTCGCTAAGATTTGTTAAAATGTATTCTTTACGCTCTTCAATCACTGTTAGCAATGGGTTGTATAAAATTACATTTAAAACTACCATAAGTAATACAAATTGAATTGCTACTAATGGTAATGTTGCGTTTATATCAAATAACCCACCAGGTCCACTAACTTCTGAACTTGAGATTAAAATTGAAAAATTAATCATATAAAATCTATATATTATAGAATTAAAGTTTTGTGAATAAAAACCTGTTAATTAGGTTTTTATTTATGTGTGAGAATTTTTTACGTCTCGGAATTAACCGTTGAATGGGTTAGCAAATAATAATGCTAAAGCTACAACTAGACCGTAAATAGTTAAGGCTTCCATGAAGGCTAAACTTAATAATAATGTACCACGAATTTTGTTTTCTGCTTCTGGTTGACGAGCAATACCTTCAACAGCTTGACCAGCAGCGTTACCTTGACCAATACCAGGTCCGATCGCAGCTAAACCAATAGCTAAACCAGCAGCAATAACAGAAGCAGCAGAAATAATAGAATCCATAATAAAATTTTAGTTATATATATATATTTTAAAAAATCTAATCTTGGTCAGTCAAAATTTATTCAAGAGCTTCTGCAATATATGCAGCAGCTAATGTTGAGAAAATTAAAGCTTGTACTGAACCAGCAAAAATCCCTAATAACATGATTGGTAAAGGAATTACCAATGGAACTAATGAAGTTAATACAGTAATTGTTAATTCATCAGCTAAAACGTTACCGAATAATCGGAAACTTAATGATAACGGCTTTGTAAAATCTTCTAGAATATTAATTGGTAAAAGAAGTGGAATTGGTTCAACATAACGTTTGAAATATCCAAGTCCTTTTTTACTTAAACCTGCATAGAAGTAGGCAAGTGAAGTTAATAATGCTAATGCAACGGTTGTATTAATATCATTTGTAGGAGCAGCAAACTCTCCTTCTGGTAATTCAATTAATTTCCAAGGAATAATAGCTCCCGCCCAGTTACATCCAAAAATAAAGAAGAATAACGTTCCAATAAATGGAATCCATTCTTTGTAAAAACTCTCACCTAATTGATCTTTAGCAATGTCAGTTACAAATTCAACTGCACTTTCCATAAAGTTTTGGAAACCATGTGGAATACGCTCAGCATTTGAACTACCTAGGAATGCAAATATTAATAATAATAAGAATACAAACCAGATCACGACAAGAACTTGTCCGTGAACTAAAAATCCTGCAAGATTCCAGTAAAAATGTTTTCCAACTTCTGCTTCCGCTAATAGTGTAAACATATTTGAATCAAACATTTCTGGGTATAAAAAATTTAACTAACTTAGTAAATTACCCAATATTAAAAAATATATAGGAACAACATAGATTATAAAATAATTTATAACGATTTAGGGATAAAATTATAAAAATGCTTTTATTTAGTTAACCAGCCATATCCTTTATCTTCTAATTCAGTAGCTAAATCAGCTGAACCGGTTTTAGTAATTTGGCCATTTTGCATAACATGAACATAAGTTGGATTTATATAATCTAATAAACGTTGGTAATGCGTAATTAATAAAATGCCTTTTGATGGATTCATAAAATTATTAATTCCAATAGAAATAGTTTTCAGTGCATCAATATCTAATCCTGAATCTGTTTCATCTAAGATAGCTAATTCTGAATCTAACAGAATCATTTGTAAAATCTCATTTCGTTTTTTTTCACCCCCAGAAAATCCCTCATTAACATTTCGACTTAAAAAAGTTGGGGACATGCTCACAAGTTTTAATTTTTCATTGATTAAACTAAAGAATTCGATGGGATCTACTTCAGGTTTATTGTAAAATTTTTGTTTCGAATTATAAGCTAAGCGAAGAAAATCTTCATTACTTACCCCAGGAATTTCAATTGGATATTGAAATGCTAAAAATATTCCTAAGTGTGAACGTTCTTCCGGTTCAAGATCTAAAATACTTAATCCTTTAAAAAGAATTTCTCCATCACATACAGAATAAGCTGGATGTCCTGCTAAAACTTTTGAGAAAGTACTTTTTCCTGATCCATTTGGTCCCATAATTGCATGAATCTCACCTTGATTTATTTTCAGATTAAAATCTTTTAAAATTTCATTCTCGTCAATCGAAACATGTAAATTTTTGACTTCTAAAAGAGTTACATTTGAATTCATTAGCCAACACTTCCTTCTAATTTTAAAGTTAATAAGTTATCTGCTTCTGCAGCAAATTCAAGTGGTAGTTCAGTAAAAATTTCTCGACAAAAACCACTAATCATTAATTCTACAGCTTTTTCTAATTCAATACCACGTTGTAAAAAATAGAAAATTTGTTCTTCACCAATTTTTGATGTCGAAGCCTCATGTTCAATTTTTGTTGTTGAGTTATTCACAGAAATAAATGGAAAAGTATTAGCATTGGATAAATTACCAATTAATAACGAATCACATTGTGAATAATTTCTTGCACCATATGCTTTATTCATTACATTGACAAAGCCACGATAGCTATTTTTTGATTTACCCGCAGAGATACCTTTTGAGATAATTCGACTTCGTGAGTTTTTACCAATATGAATCATTTTTGTTCCGGTATCGGCTTGTTGGTAGTTATTTGTTAATGCAACTGAATAAAATTCTCCTTGTGAATTATCACCCATTAGAACACAACTTGGATATTTCCAAGTAATTGCTGAGCCAGTTTCAACTTGGGTCCATGAAATTTTAGAATTTGTTCCGGCACATAAACCACGCTTTGTAACAAAATTATAAATTCCACCTTTTCCATATTCATTTCCAGAATACCAATTTTGAACCGTTGAATATTTAATACTTGCATTTTCTAGAGCAATTAACTCAACAACAGCAGCATGAAGTTGATTTGTATCGTACTGAGGTGCTGTACAGCCTTCTAAGTAATTAACTTGGCTATTTTTTTCAGCAATTAACAAGGTTCTTTCAAATTGACCAGAATTTTCATCATTAATTCTAAAGTATGTTGAAATATCTAATGGGCAAATTGTATCTTCTGGAATATAACAAAATGAACCATCTGTAAAAACAGCCGAATTTAGAGCAGAAAAATAATTATCCCCAATTGGAACAACTGAACCTAAATATTTTTGTATTAATTCTGGCGAATGGTGAATAGCTTCCGAAATCGATGAAAAAATAATTCCATATTGACTTAATTCATCTTGGAAAGTTGTTCCTACCGAAACACTGTCAAATACTACATCTACAGCAACATTTGCTAAGCGTTTTTGTTCATTTAATGAGATTCCTAATTTTTCAAATGTTTCAAGTAATTCAGGATCAACTTCATTTAAGTCTTGTAATTTTTTTTTAGATTTAGGTGCTGAATAATAAACGATTTCTTGATAATCTATTTGTGGAAATTTTAAATATGCCCAATCAGGTTCTGACATTTGTTTCCATCTTTTATAAGCTTTTAATCGAAATTCCAACAAAAACTCCGGTTCTTGTTTTTTCTTTGAAATTAAAGCAACAGTTTGTTCATTTAGTCCTTTCTTAATAATATCTTTTTCAATATTTGTTGAAAATCCATATTGATAAGTTTTATTCACCAACTTGGTAATATTGGTATTTAAAACTTTATTTGATTGGTTAATCATAGCAACGAAAATATAAGATATGTATATAAATAATTTAATATAGGTTAATTATTATATATTATAGGGATTCTTGTAAAAGAAATTTTTAATATCCTTACTAATATAGTCTACTTAAATAATTTGCATTCTAATAGGTTATTAAACTACTAATAAATAATAATTCTTAAAGTTTATGAAACCCAGATTATAATCATTCATTAAGGTTGCTATTTACTATATATCTATAGTACAAACGATCAACCGACAGAACTAGTTTTTAACTAAAATTAGTTAACTATCTATTATATATTGCCTTTTATTCTAAGGAGAAATCAATGTCTCAATCTGTATCAGAACGGACTCGAATTAAAAGTGACCGTTACGAATCTGGTGTAATCCCTTACGCTAAAATGGGTTACTGGGATGCTTCATACTCAGTAAAAACTACTGATGTTTTAGCTTTATTCCGTATCACGCCACAACCAGGTGTAGATCCAGTAGAAGCTTCTGCTGCAGTAGCTGGTGAATCTTCAACAGCAACTTGGACAGTTGTATGGACTGATTTATTAACTGCTTGTGATCGTTACCGTGCGAAAGCTTACCGTGTAGATCCAGTTCCAAACACAACAGATGTATTCTTCGCTTTCATCGCATACGAATGTGATTTATTTGAAGAAGGTTCTTTATCGAACTTAACAGCGTCTATTATTGGTAACGTATTCGGTTTCAAAGCTGTATCAGCTTTACGTTTAGAAGACATGCGTATTCCTCACTCATACTTAAAAACATTCCAAGGTCCTGCAACAGGTATTATTGTAGAACGTGAACGTTTAAATAAATATGGTACTCCTTTATTAGGTGCTACAGTAAAACCAAAATTAGGTTTATCTGGTAAAAACTACGGTCGTGTAGTATTTGAAGGTTTAAAAGGTGGTTTAGACTTCTTAAAAGATGATGAGAACATTAACTCACAACCATTCATGCGTTGGAGAGAGCGTTTCTTAAACTGTATGGAAGGTATTAACCGTGCATCTGCTGCTACAGGAGAAGTAAAAGGTTCTTACTTAAACGTTACAGCTGCGACTATGGAAGAAGTAATTAAGCGTTGTGAATACGCTAAAGAAGTTGGTTCTGTAGTTGTTATGATCGATTTAGTTATGGGTTACACTGCAATCCAATCTGCTGCGATCTGGGCTCGTGAAAACGACGTATTATTACACTTACACCGTGCTGGTAACTCTACATATGCACGTCAAAAGAACCACGGTATTAACTTCCGTGTTATCTGTAAATGGATGCGTATGTCTGGTGTAGATCACATCCACGCTGGAACAGTTGTAGGTAAATTAGAAGGTGATCCTTTAATGATTAAAGGTTTCTACGATGTATTACGTTTAACTAGTTTAGATGTTAACTTACCATACGGTATCTTCTTCGAAATGCCTTGGGCTAGTTTACGTCGTTGTATGCCTGTAGCATCTGGTGGTATTCACTGTGGTCAAATGCACCAATTAGTACACTACTTAGGTGATGACGTAGTATTACAATTCGGTGGTGGTACAATTGGTCACCCAGATGGTATCCAAGCTGGTGCTACAGCTAACCGTGTTGCTTTAGAAGCAATGGTATTAGCTCGTAACGAAGGTGCTGACTACTTCAGTAACGAAGTTGGTCCTCAAATCTTACGTAATGCCGCTAAAACATGTGGTCCATTACAAACTGCATTAGATTTATGGAAAGATATTAGTTTTAACTACACATCTACAGATACAGCTGATTTCGCTGTAACACCAACTGCAAACGTATAATAAATTACTTTTAAAAAATTAAAGGAGTATTTGAATAGTGAGACTTACACAAGGTTGTTTCTCGTTCTTACCAGATTTAACTGATGAACAAATTGAAAAGCAAATTGCTTACGCGATTGGTCGCGGCTTAGCAATGAACGTTGAATGGACAGATGATCCACACCCACGTAATAGTTACTGGGAATTATGGGGTTTACCTTTATTCGATATTAAAGATCCTGCATCTGTAATGTTCGAATTACGTGAAGCTCGTAAAGCATGTGCAACTGGTTACATCCGTGTTAATGCATTTGATGCAAGCTACGGTACTGAAAGTTGTGTTATGTCATTCATCGCTAACCGTCCAGCTAACGAACCAGGTTTCTACCTAGAGCGTACTGAGCGTGAAGGTCGTTTCATTCAATACACAATTAAATCATACAGTGTTCAAGCTAATCCTGAAGGTGCTCGTTACTAATTTATTAGTAACCATCAAAGGTTTAACTTCTGATAATTAACGTAAAAGTTATTTATTCACATTGATTCAGAATTTTTGGACAATCGTTTTCAAACTTTTGTCCAAAAATTCTATTACGATAATAAATTCTAAAAATTAGATTTATTTTTTAAAAAATAGCGTTTATAAAGTATTTAGCGCATTAATCAAAACTAAATTTGAATTGTCGAAAATAAACTAAAAAAATATAAAATAAAAATAAAGATCTATCTAAGTAGAGAAGAATTTCCTTTATTTCTAAATTTAAAGAAAACCAATGTTTAAAATTTCTGTAATTTTAATTAACCAGGAATCAGTAAACTATAAGTGAAAACAAAAAAGATTATATAGATCTACTTAATCAAATTAGATTTAATAATTAGTTATTAAATCTAATTCGACTAGTAGTTAGAAATATAGTCCTAACATATCAGGGAAAAAGCGATTGATTTCAATGATAAAACCTGCTGTAAATGTCATCCAAATAGTTAGAAGAACAGGAGCTGTCGATAAATATTTTTGAAAGTCTTCCATAAAAAATTAAGTTAAAATAAATAATTTACTATTATTAAATAATCATGAGGATATGGATTAATTAATAATTAACGAGGTGAAACAGTTACTTCACTCTCTGGGGCTACTAAATCACCACTAATTAACTCTTGCCATGCAGAAATTGGCCAAATATAACCAGTAGTCATAATTTTTAATGCTAATGGTACATTAATGATAATCTCATTTTCTGCAGGATTTTTCGTTGTACTTACAGCACGTAAATATTTACGACCAACCCAGCCAATCCAGCCAGAAATGTAGATAAAACCAAAACCTGGTAAAATAAATTCTGCAGCATGACTCCATCGACCATCAGCAATTAAATGAGGTAAGCCATCAGCCCCACATAATAAATCTGATCGACTATATTTGTCAAAACGAGCTTTTGTTCGATCAATTTGTTGTTGTAATGCTAAAGCTGGAGGTGAATTAGTTTCGTATTGTTTCATTCGTAATTCTAATTTCTTAACACTACCATTTAATCTTTTTGTAAACGCAGGAGACTCACTACATTTTTTTAATCCTCCAACTTCTGCAAAAGCTTGATTTGGAGTGAAAATTAATAGTAATGCAAAAAAGAAAGCAACTATATTAAAACGTTTCATAATTAGTAATTGAACTAAAATTTTAAAGTTATTTTTGGTAAAAGATTTGAAAGAAAAAACTAAAATTATTACTCTATATATTACTGTAGTTTAAAAAAAATTTTTTAATATACGAATTAGTTTGTAATAAGTAAAAAATAAATAGTATTGAATGTTCGAACCAGTTTTTCAAAAAAAAAGGTTCGAACATTTATAGAGACTTTAAATTATTCGAAATCTTTACGATTTGGGTTTCTTGATGGATCACCTGAAAGAAGTCCAAAAATAAATAAAGAGACAAAGAAGATAACCGTTGTGTAAACCAAAATTTTTAAAGTTAGCATTTTATTTTTCTTAAAAGTTATTTTTAATAGTATCTATTATACTAAAACAAAATGATTCTACATTATTTTTAGTTTTTTCAAATAATAATTTAAATTCTCAGCTTTCCAAACGACTTTTTCCTAAATCGTTATTGGACAAAGCAAATTTGAACTCTTTTTATGGACGACAAATTAAAGACATTTTAAAAACGTTTAAATGATATTCTTTCGTTGATAGAGGTGATCCATCTTGAGTTTTCAATTTTGATTCTTTTTTAGATATTTTTAAACGTCCTTGCACAAGAACATAGTCACCTTTTTGATAATAAGTTTGTGCTTGAGTCCCCAATGTCCCAAAAAAGTATATAATAACTCGCGTTAATGGTTTTTGTTTTTGGCTTTTCGGTCGAGCTGGTGCTAACCTTGTTTCACAAAAGACCACACTGGTTTTCTGTGGTTGAACATAATATGTTTTGAAGTCACCAGTTAATTTTACTAATCCTAAAAAATAACTTGTAGTTCCAAATCTCATCTTTTTGATTTAGATAATTAAATTTCTTTGTTTCTGAACATCTTCAAAATTAATATCACGTAGACGTTTTAATAAACGAATAAAATATTCTAAAAAGTAATCATCTAATTGAACGATCTCTTCAGAATCGACTTTAAACATTTTATATAAATCAAATGTAGATTTTGAAAAATTGTTTTCACTGTTTAAAATTTCCACAAATGCTAATCGGTCACTAATATTTTGACCCCATTCAAAAAATCCAAAGAAATTACTAATTAATTTTAATACAATCAATGGAACACGTTGAACTTTTGCTGTTTGTCCAGCTAATTGCTCACATAGTGTAATAATTTCTGATGAAACCCAACTTTTTAATCCACTTAAGAAAAACGTCTGATTGATAGTTTGTGGAATTTGTAATGCCCGCATAGTAAACTTTGCAATATCTTGAGTATCCATATACGCAATTGAGGTATTTTCATTGGTTACCCAGATTGGTAAATTTTCTAAAATTGGGATTGCATATTGTTCAATTAATCCTTGATAGAAACCTGTTAATCGGAATATTGTATAAGGCACATTAGATTCTGCCAATTTTTTTTCAATCCCATATTTTAATTTCATCAATGGGATATTATCAAATTGTTCTACATTTTGTGCAGAGAAGAAAATAAAACGTTGAATATTCGCTGCCTTCGCCGCTTCAATTAACGCTATTTTTCCATCCCAATCTACATTTTTCAAAGATTCAAACTCATCAGGACGACTTGTCGATGCATCAATTACAGCGGTAATTCCTTTGAAACAAGGTGGTAATGTTTCGGGTTTTGTTAAGTCTCCATATACTAATTCAACTCCCCATTCTTTTAAAAAGTTCGCTTTTCGGAAATTGCGAACCATACAACGTACCGGATAACCTTTCATTAAGGCTTGTAATACCATTTGTCGGCCCAGAGTCCCTGTGCCTCCGATAATTAATAAACTCATAGTTCTAAAATTCTTTAATCATTAAAAACTGTACTTTGTAAAATATCTTCGGCTTCTAAATTTACTAACTCTTTTTTCGTTAAAACTTGACCACGACTATCAAAAATTCTATTCGCTTGACGCATACGAGCTCGATCTAAAGCATTTTTAACACTTCGAGCGTTTGCAAATAATGGTTTTTCTTTTCGCTTTGTAATATATTGTGATAAAGCAACCTCTGCTTCTGGTGTTAATTTATATTGTTGATCATCTAACATAATTTTTGCAATCTGTAATAATTCATCCACACTATAATCAGGGAAATCAATATGATTTGCAATACGTGATGATAAACCTGGATTTGACTCATAGAATTTATCCATTGGTTCCTTATAACCAGCTAAAATAACAACTAATTCATCACGTTGGTTTTCCATAACCTGTAATAAAATTTCAATTGCTTCGGCTCCGTAATCACGCTCGTTATCAGGTTTATATAAATAATAAGCTTCATCAATAAATAAAACTCCACCCATTGCTTTTTTCAAAACTTCTTTTGTTTTTGGAGCTGTATGACCAATATATTGTCCTACTAAATCATCTCGTGTTACTGTTAAAAGGTGACCTTTTGAGATGTAACCTAATTGATATAAAATATCAGCCATTTTTAACCCAACAGTCGTTTTACCGGTTCCCGGGCTACCAGTAAACGACATATGTAAACCTGGATTTGCTGATGTAATGCCTAGATTTCGTCTTAATTTATCAATTAATAATAGTGCTGCAATCTCACGAATACGTGATTTTACCGGTGCTAAACCGACTAATTCTTCATCTAATAAATTTAAGATTTTTGCAATCTCAGTTTTAGCGTACTCTTCTTGTAAATTAATTGGTGATGTGTTCATAAAAACAAATTATAAAATTAAATAGATAAGCGTTTATATGTAAAACTAGGTAAAAGCAACTAGTTTTACAAATTTATACTATAGTTTAGTATTTTAACTGAATGTTGGGATACTTGATAAACAAATAAATGCAAATCCAGCACTACCACATGCTCCAACGAAAAATCCACCTTTGAAGCGATCCCAAGCTTTTTTCGTTTGTAGATCATTCTCAGAGCTTTCTGATTTTTCCTGATTGAAGGTTGCAATACCATAAATTGTTAATCCTAATGTTAGAATAAGAATTAAACCGATTGTTGAAAGAAAACCAGCAAATAAAGCAATGTCAGAATTACGCAATGGACCTAACTTTGCAAATGGACCAACTAAAAAATAACCATGTGCTAAACCAATTTCTAACCCACGTAATAGAGGTGTTAAACCAGATCGGTAAGCTGGTAAATTTTGTAAAATTGCACGTGTAACAGCAGAAGATGTTATCGGTGTTGCTAAATGACCTACAAATGGATCATCATTATAAGGTTTAATAAAATTAGCCATAAAGTTAATTCAAAAATTAGTTAAATTAATAAGAAAATTGTTTAATTAAATGGAATATAAGGTTAGTTAAAATTTTCACGAAAAATTCTACCAACCAAAATTTTTGTATAGATTACTATATAATATATATTAATATACAGAAAAATTTTTATAAATTTCATTAAAATAAAATAAAGAAGGTTTTTATGACAGTTGCTATAGATTATTTTTTACTAGTAGGTTTTTGTTTTGCGCTTTCATCAGGTCTATTCTTAGGCTTAAAATCAATTAAATTAATTTAATTAGAAAATAAGATCAGATGCAAAATGAAATTCGTCGAGATGAAATTATAGGGTCACGACGGTTCAGTAATTATTTTTGGTCAGTTGTTTTATTTTTAGGAGGAATAGGTTTTTTATTAGCTGGTATTTCGAGTTATTTAAAAATTAATTTATTACCTTTTACAAATTCAACAGAATTAGTTTTTATACCACAAGGCTTAGTAATGATGTTCTATGGAACATTAAGTTTTGGGATAAGTATATATATTATTACAACAGTCCTTTTAGATATTGGAGGAGGTTACAATGAATATAATCGGATTGAAGAATTAGTAAAAATTGTCCGAAAGGGATTTCCAGGGAAAAACCGTGAGATTCTTTTAACTTATCCATTTTCAAATATTAAGTATATTGGTATTAAAATTACAGAAGGATTAAATCCAACACGAAGTATTTATTTGTGTTTGAAAGATGACCGGAAAATACCGTTAACACCCGTTCAAGAACCAACTTCAATTTCAAATTTAGAAGAAGAAGCTGCTAGTTTAGCAAAATTTCTTAATTTGAAATTAGAAAATCTTTAAGATTTTATTGCTTTTATGTCTGCATATTTCTATAATAGTAATATGCGGGCATAGTTTAGTGGTAAAACCTTAGCCTTCCAAGCTAATGATGGGGGTTCGATTCCCCCTGCCCGCTTTCAGTTAATATTTTGAATGAGCAACAATTTTTTTATAGAGGAATATATTATGTCTGGTGGATCTACAGGTGAACGTCCGTTCTCAGATATTATTACTAGTGTACGTTACTGGATTATTCACAGTATTACAATCCCATCACTTTTCGTATCGGGTTGGTTATTTGTGAGTACAGGTTTAGCATATGATGTATTTGGAACTCCACGTCCAAATGAATACTTCACTCAAGATCGTCAACAAATTCCACTTGTGAATGACCGTTTCAGTGCAAAACAAGAATTAGAAGATTTAACTAAAGGTTTATAATTTTTAAAGGAAAAAAATCATGGCAAAAAATATTAATCAACCTGTAGCTTATCCAATTTTCACTTTCCGTTGGTTAGCTGTTCATGGCTTAGCAGTACCAACAGTATTCTTTTTAGGTGGAATTACAGCGATGCAATTCATTCAACGATAAATTCATATATATATTATAGTTATAGATACGAGGTAATTTTTTATGACAGGTCCAAATCCAAATAAACAAGCAGTTGAGTTAAATCGAACGTCTCTTTACTGGGGACTTTTATTAATTTTTGTTTTAGCAGTACTGTTTTCAAGTTATTTCTTCAATTAATCTTTATATACTAGGAGCTTTTTTTTATGGCAAATACAGGTAGAATCCCATTATGGCTTGTAGGTTTAGTAGGTGGATTAGCAGTAATTACAATCCTTGCTTTATTCATTTATGGTTCATACTCAGGGTTAGGTTCATCATTATAATGACTACCGATGGAAGTCAATTTGGTATATAAAACTAATAAGTTTTATGTACCAAATA
>Ga0213860_10000121_pt1 | contig 29987 bp, 45 predicted proteins | sample PICome_3_FD_160118 | JGI IMG/M metagenome (GOLD analysis project Ga0213860, IMG submission 160118) | Coastal seawater microbial communities near Pivers Island, North Carolina, United States - PICO550 | ecosystem: Environmental > Aquatic > Marine > Coastal | place: USA: North Carolina...
CTGGTTGGTCGAAGGATGAGATTGAAGTCTCTACAGAGAGTAACGTCCTCCTAATCAGGTCTAAGTCAGCGAAGGATAAAGGAGAAGAGGAATACATGCACAGAGGTATTTCCACTCGCACCTTCGCAAGAGGATTTAATTTGTCAGATGATGTTGAGATTGGTGATGTGGCATTTAATAATGGAATGCTGACAATTGCCCTACAAAAGGTAATCCCAGAGCACCAAAAACTGAAGGTTTATGAGATCGATTCTAAACCTTAACCAAACCTTGGTTTAAATTCAGATTAACCCGTGCTATATTACTTGGGTGTTCATGCATGGGCACCTAAGTATACTTTCACACTTACAAAGAAATGAAACAAATTGCACTTGCCGCACTGGCACTTTCTGCACTGGCGACACCTGCTTTCGCTGGTCCTTATGTCGAATCTAAGCATGAGTTTAAGGGCACTGATGAGGACTTCTCTAAGCAAGTTCATCAAGGTCGCGTCGGATACGAATGGAAACTGGGTAAAGCATCTCCCTATGTTGAGGGTGGCATTGGTCGCGCTGTCCCTGATGCTGGTGAAGGTGAAACCTTCTATGCACTCGAAGTTGGCAGCAAAGTGAAACTCACTGACAGTCTGTCTGCCTATGCTAAGTACGAGAATCTCTTCCAAGAAGATGACACTCGTGACTGGAAAGTCGAACTCGGCACCAAGTATAAGTTCTGAGGTACTGATTGATGAAACTCAAAGCACTCGCTGCTGTCGTTCTAGCAGCACCTCTGATGGTGGCATGTGGGTCCACCGAGAAAGCAAACGAACCGTTTAGATTGAATGGTGCAGGTGCATCCTTCCCTGCTATGTTGTATTCCAACTGGTTTACTTCATTCTCTAAAGACACAGGCAACAAAGTAAACTATCAAGCAGTTGGTAGTGGTGCAGGTGTCCGTCAATTCAAAGCAAAAACTGTTGACTTCGGTGCCTCTGATGGTGCTGTAAGTGATGCCAAACAACCTGCTGAAGGGATGGTTCACATCCCTATGACGGGCGGTGCGATCGTCCCTGCTTATAACAATCCTGGTTGTGATCTGAAGATGACACAGACTGAACTTGCTGATGTCTTCCTTGGTAAGATTGATCAATGGTCACACTTCGGGTGTGAAGGTGGTCAAATCAAAACTATCTTCCGTTCTGATGGATCTGGTACTACTAAGGGTTTTACCAACTCCCTGTCTGCTTTCTCTCCTGAGTGGAAGAAGACTGTAGGAACAGGCAAGTCTGTTATGTGGCCAGTTGGTATTGGTGGTAAAGGTAACAGCGGTGTTGCTGCTGGTATCAAACTTACACCTGGTTCTATTGGTTATGTTAACTATGGTTATGTGCAGAATGATGATGCACTTGAGCAACCTGCACTTCAAAACAAGGCAGGTAACTTCGTGAAGGCATCTGCTGAGACTGCATCTGCTGGTCTCGGTGAGATCATTCTTGATGATCAACTGCGTGGTGCTGATGCTAACCCTGCTGGTGCTAATGCGTACCCAATCGTTTCTCTCACTTGGATTCTTGCATACCCTGAGTATGAAAAGAATGAAGCAGTGAAAGAAGTTCTTCGTTATGCACTGACTCCTACTCAACAGGGCAAGGCAGACTCCCTTGGTTATGTTCCTCTTCCTGAGAATCTTCGTCAGAAGGCACTTGATGCTGTTGAATCCCTCAAATAATTTGTATACATAATACATAATCAAAGAGACCTTCCAAAGGTCTCTTTTTGTTTGAGGTGTATTCTTATGAATGTCTATGTAAATGTAAAACCGAATAATTATAATGGCGACACCGACCTATTGACAATTGAGGTTCCTTCAGCCTATACTGAGGAAATCCTGAAGCATGTTCGACCTATTGCAGAATACAAGAATGTGAATGAGGATAAAATCCTAAAAGATATTATTAAACAATCTATTATCGAAATCGAACGGAGAAGTTATGAGCGTAAGAGTCGTAAGGCTAAAAAACGGTGAGGATGTTATTTGTGATCTCTTTGAGGTTACTATGAAAGATGATCCTGAGAAAGCAGTTGCACTCAGGATGGACTATCCTTACAACATTTCTATTCTCGAACCTGATGATTCTGACGATATCATGATGGGGTTTGAGGAAGAAGGTGACGAAGTTTCCGAAGAGGAACTTGCAGAAATGGCAGAGTATGATGATACTCTTGCTGAAGAAGAATATGATGAGGGTATCAAGAAAATGACAGGTCTTGATATTGACATGCGTCCTTGGGCACCTTTGTGCGCGAGCAATCAGATTCTTATCAAATTAGATGATATTATTAGTGCGTATGAAACGCATGAAATTATCGTTGAAAAATACAACGAACTAGTGGAGGCAGCAAAGAGTGGACGACGCGATCAAAATAGTTCTCTTAAGACAGAGAAGTGAATATCTGATCGGTAAGATTACTGAACTTGATGAGGAACCCAGTCTACTCATTGAGAATTGTTATCAGATTGAAGATGAGGAATGCATGAAACCATTCCCAAGATTTAGTTCGCAACGCGATCTGTTCTTGACATCCGAGTGTGTTTTGACTATACTGGATCCAGCACCGAAATTGCTGGAAGCGTACAAAGCACTATGAGTTCATTTTACACCAACATTCAACTTGCTGGTGATACCATACTTTATCGCGGGTACGAAGATGGGCAACCTGTCCAGTTTCGTGCCCATTTTAGTCCGACTCTATATGTTCTTTCAAAAAATACTGAGGAGTACAAAACCCTAGATGGGCGTAATGTATCTCCGATTGATTTTACGAACACTAGATCGGCACGAGAATTTATCAAACAATACGATGGCGTTGAAGGATTTGAGATTCATGGATACGACCGATTCGTATATCAATACATCAGGAGAGAGTTTCCTGGTGAAGTAGATTATGATATTAGTCAGATGAAAATCTACGCAATGGACATTGAGGTCCAGTGTGAGAATGGATTCCCTAATGTTGAAGAAGCAGCAGAAGAAATGCTTTCAATCACCATCAAAGATATGGTGACCAAGCAATATTATTGTTGGTGTACTAGAGAATTTGAAGCACCCAAAGGTGTGAAAGCACAGTTCTTTTGGACAGAGCATGAGATGCTTTCCAACTTCCTAAAGTGGTGGGGAGAAAATACACCAGACATTCTTACGGGTTGGAACGTGAATCTGTATGACGTTCCATACATCGCCCGTAGGGTTTGTCGTGTGCTTGGTGAGAAATGGATGAAGGGATTGTCCCCATGGAATCGTGCAAATGAGAGGGAAGTTTATGTCAAGGGCAGGAAAAATATTGCTTACGATATCTCTGGTGTCAATATTCTTGACTATCTGGATCTATATCGAAAGTTTACATACTCAAATCAAGAATCTTACAGACTTGACCATATCGCTTTCGTCGAACTTGGGCAGCGAAAAGTTGATCACTCTGAATACGAAAACTTCAAGGATTTCTATACCTCTGATTGGCAGAAGTTCATGGAATACAACATCCAAGACGTTGAACTAATCGACAGATTGGAAGATAAGATGAAGTTGCTTGAACTTGCCATCACGATGAGTTACGATGCCAAGGTCAACTTTGAAGATGTGTATAGTCAGGTCCGTATGTGGGACACTATGATTTATAACTATCTTACAGATCGACATATTGTTGTTCCGCCGAAGAAGGGTGCCAAAAAAGATGAAAAATATGCAGGAGCATACGTCAAGGAACCGATTCCTGGAAAGTATGATTGGGTTGTGTCTTTTGACCTTAACAGCCTCTATCCTCATCTCATTATGCAGTACAACATCTCGCCAGAGACGCTTGTCGATGCCCGCCACCCCACGGCAACAGTTGATAAAATACTTGGACAGCAAATAAATGTTGACAAAGAATATTGTGTCTGTGCTAACGGAGCACAATATCGAAAAGATGTTCACGGGTTCCTACCCGAAATGATGCAGGAGATCTACAATGAAAGGACCATTTACAAGAAACGAATGCTTGAGTCTAAGCAAGCTCTTGAACATGCCACCACACCTGCAGAGACCTTGGCACTACAAAAGGATATCTCAAAGTTTAACAACATCCAAATGGCAAGAAAGATCCAACTCAACTCTGCCTATGGTGCCATCGGAAACCAATACTTTCGATACTACAATCTTGCAAATGCTGAGGCGATTACTCTCAGCGGGCAAGTCTCGATTAGATGGATTGAAGGGAAAGTAAATCAGTATCTAAACAAACTACTCAAAACAGAGGATCACGATTATGTTATTGCTTCCGATACTGACAGCATCTATATCTGTCTTGATCTACTTGTTCGCTCAGTATTTAATGGTAAGGATGTTTCTAAAGAGAGGATCGTTAACTTCCTCGACACCGCTTGTAAAGAACGAATTGAACCATACATCGACAAATCTTACAAGGAACTAGCAGACTACGTTGGTGCCTATGAACAGAAGATGTTCATGAAGCGAGAGAACATCGCCAACAAAGGCATCTGGACTGCTAAGAAACGATACATCCTCAACGTCTGGGATAGCGAGGGTGTCCGCTATGAGAAACCTAAACTGAAGATCATGGGTCTTGAGGCAGTCAAGTCCTCTACTCCTGCTGCATGTCGTACAGCAATTAGGGAATGTATGAAGGTGATTATGAATGAGTCTGAGGAGCAGGCACAGAAGTTTATTGCAGATTTTCGGGAGGAATTTACATCGTTGCCAATCGAAGATATTTCATTTCCACGAGGTTGTAACAATCTAAATAAGTGGTCACACCCCGTGACAATTTATGGTAAAGGCACACCCATTCATGTCAGAGGAGCATTGCTCTACAACTTCCATAATAAGAAAAACAAACTGACTCACAAGTATCCTTTGATTCAAGATGGTGAGAAGATCAAGTTTGTGTATCTGAAGACCCCAAATAAGATTGGTGAGAATGTGATCAGTTATCTGAACACATTCCCGAAGGAGTTTGGACTTGACAAACAGGTAGACTATGATCTACAATTCTCAAAGAGTTTCCTTGAACCGATCAAAGTTATTATGGATACTATTGGGTGGCAACCTGAAAAAGTCGCATCACTGGAGTTCCTATTCGGATGAAGAAAACGAGATTTATTGTAACTTATCAAAATGCATTTGGATTCTCAGCACGAGAAGAAAAAGTATTTGATGATCACAAAGAAGCACAATGGTTTGAACGTGCCATGAAACGTTCTAACTTTATCACGTCATTATTGGAGGTCAAAGAGTGAATTTTTTGCAGGAAGTAGCAAAGGAGATTGGTAATGAATATGCTGGACTTGTATCAGATGGTGTTGCAGCAGGAGACACTGCTGGTTTCATTGACACTGGTAGTTATGTTTTCAATGCTTTGGTTAGTGGTTCAATCTACGGAGGTGTCCCTGGAAACAAGATCACGGCTATCGCTGGTGAGTCTTCTACTGGCAAGACTTTCTTTTGCCTTGGGATTGTCCAGCATTTTCTTGAATCAAATCCCGATGCTGGGGTAATTTATTTTGAGTCTGAGTCTGCTATCTCAAAGCAGATGATTGTCGATCGTGGTATTGCTGCTGATCGTATGATGATTGTGCCTGTATCTACAATTGAAGAGTTCCGAACTCAGTCTTGTCGTATTCTTGACAAGTATATGGAACAGAAAGAAGAAGATCGTAAACCTATGATGTTCGTCTTGGATTCTTTGGGTATGCTTTCTACCACCAAGGAAGTTGAAGATGTTGCCAATGACAAACAGGTTCGTGACATGACTAAGAGTCAGTTAATCAAGGGTGCCTTCCGTGTGTTAACGCTCAAATTAGGTAAAGCAAATGTTCCAATGTTGGTTACAAATCATACATATGATGTAATCGGAAGTTATATTCCAACTAAAGAAATGGGAGGAGGAAGTGGACTCAAGTACGCTTCATCAACAATTATATATCTATCAAAGAAGAAGGAGAAGGACGGTACAGAGGTTGTTGGCAATATTATCAAATGCAAAGCAGCAAAATCCCGACTAACAAAGGAGAACTCGCAAGTTGAAACCCGACTTTATTACGATCGTGGACTTGACAGGTATTACGGACTACTGGAACTGGGTGAGAAATACGGAGTATTCACCAAGCGGGGGAATCGTATTGTCATTGGTGAATCTACTCTTTATCCTAAGTCTATTCTCGCTGATCCAGAAAAGTATTTCACCCCCGAAGTGATGCAAGCATTGGATGAAGCAGCAGCTAAGGAGTTCCGCTATGGCAACTGACCTTAAAGATTATATTCGCTGCTATGATGGAATAGTTCCTGCAACATTCTGTCAGTCGATTATGGATACATTTGATAAGTCTCCACACACTGAGTATCTTGATAGAGAATGTCGTCCTACTTTTACTGAACTCAATATCTCACAAAGATATGGAGCAAAGGATCCTGCATGGGTAGGTATTCAGAACAAACTAACCAATTATTTTATCGATGCTGTAGAACTCTACATGCGCGATCTCGATGTTGAGATTGATTTTCCTGCAGAGTATGCCTTTGAGGAGAATAGAGTTAAGATGTATCAAGCAAACAATCATGATCAGTTTAAAGATCATGTTGATGTTGGTAACTACAATTCAGCACGAAGATTTTTAGTTTGTTTTCTATATCTAAATGATGTAACACTCGGTGGAGAAACTAATTTTCCAAAACTACGTCACAGTATCACCCCTGAACGTGGTAGAATACTAGTGTTCCCTGCCAACTGGCAGTACAGACACTCTGGTCAACCACCTCTAAGTGGTCCCAAATATATTGTTGGATCGTATTTGCACTACCTATGAATCTCGAAGTAACCATTCTAAGCAATCTCATGTATCATGAGAAATATGCTAGGAAGGTATTACCTTTCCTCAAGTCGGATTACTTCACAGATAGATCTAATAAGATTATCTTTTTGGAGATTCACGAATACATCAGTCAGTATGATGCGTTACCATCTGTCAATGCAATTGGTATAGAATGTCAGGAACGAAATGATCTCAACGAAGATCAATTCAAAGAAGTTATCCAAGTTTTAAATGTCCTTTCCGATGATTCCGCAGACTACGATTGGATCGTTGATACTACGGAAAAGTGGTGCCAAGAGCGTGCGATTTACCTATCTCTTATGGAATCTGTCAAGATTGCTGACGGGCAGGATTCCACGAGGGATAAAGGTTCGATTCCTCAGATTCTTGCGGATGCACTAGCAGTAGGTTTTGACCAACACATTGGTCATGATTATGTTTCAGATGCAGAAGAGCGTTATGATTTCTATCATCGGGTAGAAAACAAAATACCTTTTGATCTAGAGTTCTTTAATAAAATTACTAAAGGTGGTCTCACCAATAAAAGTCTTAACATTGCACTGGCAGGTACTGGTGTTGGTAAGTCTTTGTTTATGTGTCATGTAGCATCAGCAACGTTGCTGCAAGGTAAAAATGTTCTGTACATCACATGTGAGATGGCAGAAGAAAAGATTGCTGAACGAATTGATGCCAACCTTCTAAATATCAACATCCAGAAACTTGTTGATCTTCCTAAGAACATGTTTCATAAGAAGATTCAAAACCTCAGTAAGAAAACTCAGGGCAAGTTGATTATCAAAGAATATCCCACTGCATCTGCACACGTTGGACATTTTCGTGCTTTGCTCAATGACCTTTCTCTCAAGAAGTCATTTAGACCTGACATTATTTTCATTGATTACCTTAATATATGTGCTTCCTCTCGGTATCGCCAGGGCGGCTCTATCAATTCATATAGCTATATTAAGTCAATTGCAGAAGAACTTCGAGGCTTGGCTGTTGAGGCAAACGTCCCTATCGTATCTGCCACGCAGACCACTCGCTCTGGTTATGGTAGCACTGATGTTGACCTTACTGATACTTCAGAGTCCTTTGGTCTCCCTGCTACTGCTGATCTTATGTTTGCCCTTATTTCAACTGAAGAACTTGAGGGTATGAATCAAATCATGGTCAAGCAGTTGAAGAATAGATACAATGATCTGACATCCAACAAAAGATTCTGTGTTGGTATTGACAGAGCAAAGATGAGGTTGTATGATGTGGAGGAATCCGCTCAAGATGATCTGATCGACAATGGTCAGTCCGAAGAGAAGGTTGACCTAGTAAAACGTTTCACAGCAAAGAAAACATTTCAAGATCTAAAGTATGACTAAGCGAGTAAACACTGATGCCTATTTGGAGTTCGTCAATGCAGTCACGTCCACGCCGTCGAAAGACCATGAGGCATTCATTTATCGTCTTCAAGAACTCGAAGGGCAAGACTTTCATGCCGAGCGATTGCTTACTGCTGCTGTAGGAGCATGTGCTGAAGCAGGAGAGTTCACTGAGATTGTCAAGAAGATTGTCTTCCAAGGCAAACCTGTCAATGAAGATAATCTCTTTCACATGAAGCGTGAATTGGGTGATATCATGTGGTATATTGCTCAAGCATGTATGGCACTGGATGTTAGTATTGACGAAATCATTGCCATGAATGTAGAGAAACTTGCAGCACGATACCCTGATGGTGCATTTGATGTATACTACTCAGAGAATCGTAAGGAAGGTGATGTCTGATGTCACTAAACCCTGATGCCCTGTGGGAAGATATGGCAAAACTAAATTCTCTTTATGAAGAGTTGCTTTGGGATCCAGAAAAACCTTTAGAGTTCAAAGCAGACTACGAAAACGATCGTATTATTATCACTCTCAAGAAAGACTAATGCACGGAAAACTTGACCCCGAAGACAACGTTATGGATGACACCATTATCGCTTCTCGTAGAGCAGCAGCAATTATGAAAAGTGTCTCTAGCAAATTGTCTGACACTATTGCTGAGTTGGGATGGGAGTGCTATGATGATGTCAGTGTTGACATTGGAGGCACTTCTGTTTATATGATTGATGGTGCTGGCACTAAGTGGGCACCTGTCAAAGGCACTCGCAAATACAACAAAGATGCATTCATTGTAATCAAAAACAATTCACGCAACCCTATTGTACCTTCAGTAAATGACGACCCCGAACGACTCCAACATCATTCCAAAATGGAAGCAAGCGACCAACAGAAAGATAGTGGAGAATCTTCTGGTGAGTTGCGCGGAACTCCTTAATGGAAGATGGTATCAAACTGAAACCCTCAACTCCAGAGGAGAACGAACTCGAAAGTTCATCATCGAACACGACGTTACCGAAGAACCCGATAGTTCCGAGTCTGATGTTTCTGGGAGTGATAGCAGCGACTCTTAGTGTGATCGTTGCTGGTTACTTCCATGGCAAGATGAACATCGGTGCTGTGTGGCATAATCTTCACAACTTTAATTGATGCTCTTAAACAACTCCCCAATGTTCAGTGTTCCCTTGATTCATATCAAGGTGAATAACTGGAAAAGTAAAAAGATCAAACTTCTTAGTTTGATTGACGAAAGTCTATTGCACCCTGCTGATGGTGGGATGGATCTTGTCACAAACGATTATCGACCCCAATACGATGATCCAGATCTTATGGGGATGCACAATATTAATGTGCAAAACATCTTAGAAGAAGAAATCAGAGAATTCATGAATGCCTCTGATTTTACTTCAGTTGAGATTCTTATGTCTTGGTTTGAAACTTGCAATAAAACTGAGTGGCATGGTATACATAATCATGGTCCAGTAGGATATAGTGCTGTATGTTTTATTCAGTACAATCCAGAAGTTCATAAACCAACTCAGTTTGTATCTCCGTTTAGTAACTTTGTGAATGGAAGTATTATAGAGCACTCGCCATCAGATGTGGACGAAGGTTCTTTAATATTTTTTCCTGCATCGATTCATCATTACACATTACCAAATGTCAGTGATGAAGTTAGGATAATCATGTCATTCAATCTCAAGATCAATGTATAGTATATGGATTCATACAGTTGCATTTTTTCAGGTTGTAGTTATGAACTGCATTCAACCAGTAAACTGGCAATATTGCTATAGAGTAGATCAGTGGTTGATACCTGATCTAATTGAAGGTATTATGATATACACAGGGGACAAGGTGCCCTATCAAACAGAGAAGGACTATCTAAATAGTATTAAAGATTCTCGGAAAGATGACACTGAACGTCCCTGAAGCAAATAGTGCTACCTTTAGGAATGTTATGGATGCCTTGGGTGGGGAAGATTATGCATATTATTCTTTTGATGTTAAAAAAGTAGAGGCACCTGACTCAAACAAAAAAGTTCAAATTGCTCTAAAGGTTCATGTTCCCCAAGCAAAAAGATCTTTAGCAACACAACAAATATCTGATGCGTTAAAAGAAAAGGGATTGGAAGTCTTGGTTCCTGAAGGGAAACCAATGATGGATGTTTCCATTCCCAATACAAATAATAAAAAAGTAATTAGGATTGAAGTTAAACCTCCATCAGGAGGTTCTGGTGCTGGTGCTGATGTTACCAAGATTGTAGAAAGTGCTCAGTGTGTCTATGCTGCAATGTTGTATGAGTGTAAAGATCTGCGAGTGATCTCTGAAAAAGACTATGAATGTGGCATGAAATTTACAGATGCCCCTGGAGTCAAGATAGAAGACATTGTTGGTCTTCCAAAAGAATGGAAGGAGTCCTCTATGAAAGGTGCTGCACTGATTAAAAGAACCATAGGTGGTCGTGCTGGCGAGTATGAATTCTTGCGTGGTGATACATTAATTGAAGATGGTATCAGTAAAGCATTCAAGAAAGTGAGGAAACAAACTAATCTTGCTACAGAAGATAAGTGGAATCCTGCTGATATTTGGATGGTAAGAAAGAGTAAGAAGAATGCCATCGCAAAGAAATTAGCAACAGAAGGTACTATTGATTGTCTGAATAATTATTTGCAAGAGTTAAATGCTTCTAGGGATTTGGTGGGATTCTCTCTGAAGAAACTTGGTAATAGTCCTAGCATTAAATTACTGAATGCAGATACTCCTCAAGAGAGAAAGAAAAAAGATGCTGCTAGATTTGTAAAATATGATTTAACTTTTGACAATAAAAGGAGAGGGGATAAACAATATCCTATGGATGTGTACATGTATTATGGATCATCCACTTTCCAAAAATTCCAAGCAAGAAACTTTGGTGGTGATAGTAGAGGCGATTGGAAATTGGAACTGAAAGGTGAGAATGCTGCTCAAGGAAAAATACAAGGTAAGGTTGTTTTTCAGTTGTTAGAAAACGCTGGGTTCAAAGGATTACCTTCGGAACCAAGTTGGCAGGAATGTAGTGATAAAGCATCTGTTTCTCAGCAAACTAAAATTGTAAATGAGATTTATGAACTCTTAAACAAACATAATGCTACTAACTTACCTAAGAATGCTAAAGATGCCAAGGAAATTATCAAAGCACGTCCTCAATCATGGAAGTATAGTAAGTTATCTGGGTTGAGATTTTTGGACTGGATGGTTGGACTGAATGGTAAAGCAGATCAGGCAATGAAAGAAATGTATTTGTATGCATCTTCTCAGTCTGACAAGTCCTCTGTGTACTATAAGATCAGTTAGGGAACTGGCACACCCCTTGTAGCAACACACCTTGGGCGTGCTATAATATGTGTATGAACAGAGGACAGATGCCCAACAAACACCTGGAGCACCTTGAGGATTCTATCTTCGATGGTCGTAGGACTGCCCTCGATGCGGTCAAGCAAGCGGCACTCTGCCGTAAGGTGAGTGTCAAATGGGATGGCGCACCTGCTATTGTGTTTGGAACCAATCCAGAGAACGGCAAGTTCTTTGTTGGAACCAAGTCTGTATTCAACAAAGTCAAAGTCAAGATTAATTACACTCATGAAGATATCGATAAAAACCATACTGGGCCTGTTGCTGACATCCTTCGTCTTTGTTTACATCATCTTCCCCATATTAGCGGTATTGTTCAAGCTGATTATATTGGGGTTGGTGGCGGCAGGTCATATACTCCCAACACTATTAATTATCGGTTCCCTTCTTCTATTGATCGTGATATTATCCTAGCACCACATACTTCTTATGAGTATGTTGGTCCAGATGCACCAGCAACTCTTGGTGTAAAACTTGAGTCTGCACTTGGTGCTCACTTTATTGATACTACTGATGCATATATTCGTCGTCAGAACAACATCAAACTGATTGCAGAAATCATTGCATTGATTCCTTTTTGCAAGGTTGCATATTCAGCACAACTCAAGCAGCACGTCAACAAATTCATTCGTGCTGGCAGTGTTCCTGCTGCTGGAGTTTTGTACGCTACGTTACCTGCTAAATATAAGGGAGAAGTTAATGCAACAACCTTTGAGGTGTGGCATAAAATCTTCCAACTGAAACAGCGTCTACTTGATTCGGTTGTTGTTAATGGGAATGTTGAATGCTTCATCGATGGTAACCCATCACACCATGAGGGGTTTGTCATCATATCCAACAATCCATATAAAATTGTAGATCGACTGACTTTTAGTAAAGCAAACTTTAATCTTAGTAAAAATTGGACGAATGAAAAAGTTTAGTGCTTTCCTAAACGAAGCCGAAAGATCGTTCGCAGCAAAGTCTGCAGAGAAATTAAAACTAAAGCATATCGGTTACGGACGTTACGCAGACCCTAGAGGCAACGTAACCCATATGTCCCAGGATGGAAAACTAGTACCTATTACAAAGGACAATGACCCAGGACCCCAACAATCAGCAGGAGGAGAAGAAACTGCAGATGGCCAGGGTGCGGTCGATCAAGGTTCAATATCTATTACATTTGGAAGATTTAATCCACCTACTATTGGGCATGAAACTCTCATAAAACGAGTAGCAAGAGAGGCAAAATCCAGTGGAGGAGAGTATAGAATATACCCCTCAAGGTCGGAGGATCCTAAAAAGAATCCCCTCGACGCAGGGACGAAAATTAAATATATGCGGATGGCATATCCCGATCATGCCAACGCGATTGTTGATAATAGCGACATGCGTACCATTTTTGATGTTCTCGCTGCCCTCGATGCTGACGGGTATAGTTCAGTTAATATTGTGGTGGGAGGTGACAGGGTTTCTGAGTTCAATTCACTCGCACAAAAATACAACGGAGACGTATACACATTCGACGAAATCAAAGTAATTTCTGCAGGTGGTCGCGACCCTGATGCTGAAGGTATTGAGGGTATGTCTGCATCAAAGATGCGTAAAGCAGCAGCAGAGGGAGACTTCGATTCTTTCAGTAAAGGTATTCCTAGTGGACTCAGTAATAAGGATAAGGAATCAATGTTCATGACCCTCAGACAATCTATGCAGGTTGAGGAGTGTGATGATTTTGCTGAAGTTTCGTATCAATTACATGAGATTGCACCTAAATTAGATCCTCAGGGACTGAGAGAGGCGTATTATGAGACTGGAATGTTTGAGGTAGGTACATTTGTCGAAAACATCAACACAGGGATCCTTGGTAAAGTTGTTAGTCGTGGTAGCAATTATGTCATCTATATTGATGAGCATGATAATATTTTCCGTTCTTGGTTGAAGGACTTGGTTGAGAGAACTGAACTAAAGTTTTTTAATTATGAACCTGCTGGTGAAATGGGTACAGATAAACTAGATAATTATATGCGAAAACTTACCCCTGGTGAGTTCCTTCGTAAGATAAATAAAAAGGACAAGGTTACTAAGTAAGATGAGCTTAAACGATTTACCTGATATGTCCAGTGCCTACCAAGAGGTATTGGAAAAGAAAAAATTAGATCCCGTTGGCAAAGAGGATTCTGATGTCAACAACGATGGCAAGGTCGATAGCAGTGATTCATACTTAAAGAACCGCCGTAAGACCATCGCTAAAGCGTTGAACAAAGAGCATCATGAAAAAGATGCTGATGGTAATACGATTCCCCATCCTATTAAGGAAGCATTCTATCTTTCGGAAGAAGAGTATTCTGAATTGGATGCGATCGATGAATCTACAGATGAAGAACTGGTTGATTTCTTTGTAGAACTGATCGAAGAACTTGCAGAAGATGATGAGGATCTTTTAGAAATTTGTGAGACTCTGGAACTTGTAGAAGTTAGTGACAAGTATTATGATTCTGCTGTTAAATCTTCAAAAGCAGCAGCAAAGAAAGTAGGTCCCTCTCGTGCAGAACGTATGAAGTCTGCTGCAAAGAAAGCAGGTTCGGCACTTAAGAAAGGTATTAAATCTGCAGGTAAGAAAGCAGTACAAACTGCTGGTAAGGTTGCTGGTGAGTTCTCTGCTGCTAAGGCAAAGCAGAAATCAAAAGCAATGGCACGTCCTGAAAAGAAAGAAGCACCTAAGTCTTCTTCCAGTGATGATGGCACAGGTGGTAAGTTAGATAAACTGCTGAAGGATACCAGAGGAACTACCTCCAGCAGCAGTTCCGATAGCGGTTCTTCTTCCTCTGGTGGTGGCGGGTCTTCATCTAGTTCTTCCAGCAGCGGTTCTACCCGTAAGGCTGTTGGTGGTGCTCTCAGAGCAGTAGGTTCTCTCGTAAAGAAAGGACTGAAGAAAGCAGTTGGTAAAACATCTCGTGCAATCTCCAAAGGTAGCGACAAACTCGCTAAGCGTTTGGGTGAGAACTATGACGAGATCGCACATCTCTATGAGTCTGGTCTGTTCAGCATTCAGGAAATTGAGAACGTTATTGAAGAAGGTTACAAACCTATTGATAAGAAAAAGGAAACTGCAATGTATCGTAGAGCAGGTAATCTGAGTCGCGATGCACTTAGTAAAGGAATGAATACTAAGGCAGGTTCTAAAGCACAGGATAAGTCTGGCAAGATCGTAAGCGCAATCTCTTCTCAGAAGGAGCGTGAGCGTTTCAGCAAGATGGCAGACATCAAAGCACGTTCTAATTACGGCGGTTGATTATGTTATCATTTAAAGATCTACACGAAAAAAAGACTAGAATTAAACTAAATCCTAAGAAGGAGGATGTCATGGAGGGGGATAAAACCCTCAACCATGGTGAAGATTGCGGTTGCATGAAATGTGATAAGCGCCGTCGTAAAGATGAACTTGGTGATGAGAAAACAGTATCTACGGAGGAAACAGCCTATGTCAGTCAAGAAGAAGTTTCAGAAGAAAGCGATCAAGAAATCAATCAAGAAGAAACTTCGACTTTGCTGACATTCGGACAATTCGATGAGCGTACTCGTTACGCCAAAGAAACTGGAAAGGATTACACCACTGGTAATGAATCAAAGAAAGGTGGAACTATGAAAGGTTCTGCCATGGCAAAAGTTGGTGCAGAACTTCGCAAGACTGGTGGACTTATGTCTTCCAGAAAGAAACCTATTCCGATTCCTGGTAAGAAACAAGTCAAAGGTAAGAAGTCTGACGTTGGTACTGGAAAGTACAAAAAGATGGCAGACAGAAAAAAAGAACAATCTGATAGAGCAAAGAAAGCAGGTTTCAAAAACACGCAATCTTATGCTGATACCATGGCACGATATGGTGGTGAGGACAACTATAGAAAAGGTCGTGGTCTAGGATCATGAACGAAGAACTCGCTCATCTAAAAAAAGAAAAAGAACATAAAGAACGTGACGATCGCATGAAATATGGCAAGCGTTACAAAGAAGTTCTTGCCTCGCAAAAGAAAGCAAAAGAAAAACTCTACACTGATACCAAAACCAAAGGTGTTCGTTTCTATGATAAAAAAGGTTCTGGTTACATGAAAGGTGGAGTGAAAAAATATGATTGAGCCTATATAGGATAGACCCCTTTATAGGCAAAAATTATGTTAGTATCTTTCCTTCTTCCATTTGCGAAAAAAATTGTAGCAGATGCTGTTGCCAAGATTCCTGATGATGCGGAACTTGGTGAAAAACTAATTGATATCTGTATCTTAGTATTAGAAAAAGCGGTGAAGTTGACCAAGACTTCTGCAGATGACAAACTTCTCGAAGCAGTTAAATCGGCATTGGTCACCCGCGAAGGTGAATGATTTATAAATAAGTATTAGGAAAACGTCTTCGGAGCAACATGTCTATCTACGGAAAACTTGATGGGAAGGCTTTCGCCAATACTATTGCAGTCACCAATGGTGATGCAACAGTGACTAAAAACGCTGCTGACTCTGTTGAAGTTGGTGATGTTTTAGATATCCTTGGCGTTGCTTACATCGTAAAAACAGTAACATCAACCACCTCTATTGAACTGCATACAACTTATGCGGGATCTACTTCAGCATCAGTCGCTGCTGCAAGTGTTCTGCGTAGAACACCCCCTCGTGCAGTCGCTGAGTTTGTAATTAAGGGTGGCGACACTAACTCTTACGAACTGCTTTTCGTAGACGACACTGAGAAAGACATCGCGGCAAACAAAGGTCGTGGTATCACTGGTCCTGGTTGGTGGCAGTATCGCACTCATACTGATGTATCTGGTGCAACTCGTCACAAGGCAGAGTGCTTAGCATTCGTACATGCAAGTGCTTCTGATGCAGGTGACGACACTGATGATACACTCGTAGCAGATGCAGCGAACACCATCACCCTCAGCACAAACAACACCGACAAGACTACTTCGTCTGGTGCAGCAACCTTCGCTGTTGTTGCTTCTGTTACCAACTCTGGTACAGCAGCATTCCAATGGCAGAAGAGACTCACCTCCTCTGGTCGTTTCACGAATGTCTCTGGTGCAACCAGCACCAACCTGGCACTCACAGGTCAGACTGCAGCAAACGATGGCAACCAGTATCGTGTTAAGGTAACATCTGATAATGGTGCTCCTGAAGTAATCTCTGCCGTAGCAACATTGACATTTGGTAGCTAATGAAATTTGACGAACTGAATGAATCTACTTACATTCTGTTCGCCATAAAGCATTATGAAAATCCTCATTGCGTAACACGCGATGATTTCGATGAAGACATGAAACGCTTCAAGTATCTGAAAAGACTCTTGAAGCGTTATGTCAAAGGTGGTCCGTTGAGGACCCATTTGATTATCAACCATCTCATCATTTTGTATAATGTTTTTGGTGAAGCAGCAACACCATTGTTGTTCTTTAAATTAGAACGTGAGTATTGGTGTTTGCTTAAGAGTATGCTGATCTATTTGAATAAATATCCTATAGGTATGCTTCCAGAATTGGAAGAAGATTTAGACATTAAAGAAGAACTGGAGAAACTATGACGGTCATGACTGCTGGTACTGGAGGATTTAGTGGTAGTGCAGATGCCACTGGACCTAATGCTGGGTACGATCCTGTCATGAAGTTTCGCAATAAGGTTAAAAAATCTAAGGAAGATAAAAAGTTAGTTGCTCCTGGCAATAAACTTGGAGAGTCAAAAGAGAATCCAACATCACCATCTAGATTGTTTCAGTATAAGGTGACAATCCCTGAGGTTGGAGAAACTATCATCTACGCTAATTCCCCTGCAGAGTTGCAACGTAAACTTCGCATGGTAATTTCTCCAATGCACAGAAGCAGTATTGAAATTGAGAGAATCATGCCTGCTAATGCTGGTAAGTTCTTTATGAATAAGCGCATGAAGCATATGCGTAATGTTCAGGAACAAAATCAAGACAATCAGATGAAGCAGCAGATGGCACAGCAGAAGATTGCCATCGAAAAGAAAAAGATTGATATGAAAAAGCGGGAACTTCAAAAGCAATTGCAACTGAAAACGCAAAGCCTTAAGAAGAAAGCGCGTGCAGGTGCAGAAATAGACGCGACGAGGTAATGTGTCTGATATTAATTCAGCAATTCTAGAGAGACTAGAACGAGTAGTTGATACCCTTCAGGAAAATTCTGTGAAGATGGGTCAACTTCTTGCTGTGCATAATGAAAAATTAGATAAGCAAGATCAAGTCGATCAAGTTTTATTTGAAAAGGTTGATAGAATACACAACGATATTACCAGAGAGACTGATGCAATCAAGAAAGGATGTGAGAGAGACATCCGTAAGATTGATGAAAGACTCAGAGTTATGGAGAAAAAGATGTGGACCATATTTGGTGGTCTTGCTGTAATATCTTTTTTACTATCGTCACCAGGACAGAGAATTCTAAAGCAGTTGACAATCAACAGCACATCGAGTATGATGGAATCGCCCCAGGCGGTCCATAGAATTGGTTGATGCTTATTATGTGAGTCTTCTATCGAGTCGTCTCGATAAATTCTCAAGGAAGAAAAACGATCTCTATAACTTTCGATGCCCTTATTGCGGTGATTCGCAGAAGCATAAGAACAAGGCACGAGGTTATTTTTTTCGTATAAAAAATGACATGGTATTCAAATGCCACAATTGTGGTGTTGGTAGAACTTTGCCAAACTTTTTAAAAGATCAAGCACCCGATCTCTATGATGAATACATCATGGAGAGGTACAAGTCTGGAACGACAGGTAAAGGATCATATGTTCCTAAACCAAAATTTAATAAACCAAAATTCAAAAAGAAAGGCGAACTGCAAAGTATTGCAGAGCTAAATACTTCGCACCCAGCATTAGGATACATCCTCGGAAGACAGATACCTCAGAAGAATCATTCTGATCTGTATTATACAGAGGACTTTTGCACTTGGGTCAATACACAAAAACCTACGTTTCCAAATGTCAAGAAGGATCACCCCAGAATCATTATCCCTTTCATTGATCAGCATGGAGAATGGTTTGGGTTTCAGGGGAGGTCCCTAGTACCAAATGATCCGATGCGTTACATCACGATCATGCTAGACGAGGACAGGACCAAAGTATTTGGACTCGATAGAGTTAACTTTAACAAAACAATCTACATTACAGAAGGACCCTTCGATAGTTTTTACATCGACAATGCCATTGCTATGGCAGGTGCAGACATTGATTGGGATCTTTTGAAAGATAGAGACGTTGTATTTGTATTTGATAATGAGAAAAGGAATTCGGAAATTGTCAATAGAATGGTTAAAGTTATAGATAGAGGTCATGAGGTAGTAATTTGGCCAGATAAGATACAAGAGAAAGATTTAAATGACATGTTTATCGCTGGACATGACGTTCAATCTCTGGTAGAATTCAATACTTACAGCGGTTTACAAGCACAGATTAAACTAAGCGAATGGAAAAAGGTATGAAGGAAACTTATGTGATCAAGCGTGATGGAGAAAAGACTCCATTAGATCTTGATAAAATTCATGCAATGGTAGAACATGCTTGCAGAGGTCTTGCTGGTGTGTCTGAATCACAAGTCGAGATGAATGCAAATCTTCAGTTCTTTGATGGCATTCAGACTTCTGATATTCAAGAGATCTTGATTCGTTCTGCTAATGATCTGATCGATTTAGATGCTCCTAATTATCAGTTTGTGGCAGCACGTCTGCTTTTGTTTAGTCTTAGGAAAGCAGTTTATAATGGACATCCAGATGGTCATCCTCCTTTGTTGGAGCATGTTCAAAAATGTATTGAACAAGGAGTGTATGATCCTGGTATCGTAAGTAAATATACTGAAGAAGAATGGGATAAACTGAATAGTTTCATGGATCACGATCGTGACTATCTGTTTACATATGCTGGCATTCGTCAAGTGACAGATAAATATCTCGTACAAGATCGTTCCACTGGAGAGATCTTTGAGACGCCCCAGTTTATGTACATGATGGTGGCGGCAACTCTCTTTCAGGATGACGACAAATTTTATAGGTTGGAGTACGTCAAAAAATATTATGACGCAATCTCAAAACACCGACTCAACATCCCAACGCCAATCATGGCAGGTGTCAGAACACCCCTGCGTCAATTTGCATCTTGCGTTCTCGTTGATGTTGATGACACCCTCGATAGTATCTTTAGCAGCGATATGGCTATTGGTCACTATGTCGCACAAAGGGCTGGTATCGGCATTAACGCTGGCAGAATCCGTGGGATCAACAGCAAAATCAGAGGCGGAGAGGTACAACACACAGGTGTTGTCCCCTTCCTTAAAAAGTTTGAATCAACTGTACGATGCTGCACACAAAACGGCATCCGAGGTGGTTCTGCTACAGTTCACTTTCCTATCTGGCACCAAGAAATCGAAGACATCCTAGTCCTTAAAAATAATAAAGGAACTGAGGACAACCGAGTTCGTAAGTTAGACTACAGCATTCAAATTAGTAAACTCTTCTATGAACGATTCATCAGTAACGGAGAGATCTCACTATTCAGTCCTCACGATGTGCCAGGTCTGTATGATGCTTTTGGCACTGATGAATTTGATGATCTCTATCTCAGTGCTGAATCTGATAGATCTATTCCACGCAAAACTATTGGTGCTCAAGAACTATTTCTGGATCTTCTGAAGGAGAGAGCAGAGACTGGTCGTATCTATATTATGAATATTGACCACTGCAATACACACTCATCTTTTAAAGATAAAGTGAACATGTCTAATCTGTGTCAGGAAATTACCCTGCCTACAGATCCTATTCAGCACATTGATGGTCAAGGTGAGATTGCTTTGTGCATTCTGTCTGCTATCAATGTAGGTAAACTAAAGAATCTGGATGAAGTTGATGAACTTTGTGAACTCGCAGTGCGTGGTCTGGATGCTCTGATTGATTATCAGCAGTATCCTGTCAAGGCAGCAGAGCAGAGCACCATCAATCGTCGCTCACTGGGCATCGGTTATATTGGTCTGGCACATTACCTTGCTAAGAATGGTGCGAAGTATGATTCACAGAAGGCATTCGACCTGGTTCATAAACTCACTGAGAGGTTCCAGTATGCCCTTCTAACAGCGTCTAATCGTATGGCGATGGAGAAGGGTCCTTGCGGTTATTTTGGTAAAACAAAGTATGCTGATGGAATTCTTCCTATCGATACATATAAGAAGGAAGTAGATGAGATTGTACCGAATGACCTTTCATGTGATTGGGAATATCTCCGTGGACGGATTGTTGAGTACGGATTACGGCACAGCACGTTGTCCGCACAGATGCCTTCGGAGAGTAGTTCCGTTGTGTCAAACGCAACAAATGGAATCGAACCACCTAGAGCATACTTGTCCGTTAAAAAATCGAAGAAAGGACCCCTTAAGCAGATTGTACCGAGCTTTAATACCTTAAAGAATCATTACACATTGCTTTGGGATATGCATAACAATGATGGGTACATCAAAGTTACTGCTGTTATGCAAAAGTTTTTCGATCAGGCAATCAGTGGTAACTGGAGTTATAATCCAGAGAACTATACTGATAATGAAGTTCCTGTATCAGAAATGGCGAAAGATCTTCTCAACACATACAAGTATGGTTGGAAGACATCTTATTATCAAAATACATATGATATCAAAAAAGATGGTGATGAAGAACCAACTAAAGGTTCTAATGTTGATGCGTTAATCGAAGAATTACTCAACTCGGAGGAAGAAGATTGTGACAGTTGCAAGGTCTGAAGTTCAAGGTATGACAGTTTTTAATAGCAACAAAGTAGATACCAAAAAGCAACCAATGTTTTTTGGTCAACCTCTTGGGGTACAGAGGTATGATGAATATAAGTACCCTGTATTTGATAGACTAACTCAGCAACAACTGGGTTATTTTTGGAGACCAGAAGAAGTATCTTTGCAGAAAGACCGAAGTGATTACCAAACTTTATCGCCAGAGCAAAAGCACATCTTCACTAGTAACCTTAAGTACCAGATCATGCTGGATAGCGTACAAGGGCGTGGTCCTGGGATGGCTTTTATCCCTTACTGCTCACTGCCTGAGTTAGAAGCATGTATGACAGTGTGGGAATTCATGGAGATGATCCATAGTCGTTCCTATACTTACATTATTAAGAATGTATATTCTGATCCTGGTGATGTCTTTGACACTATTCTGGATGATGAGAATGTCATGGAACGTGCTTCCAGTGTTACAGAATCATATGATGAATTCATCAACCATGCTCATGAATATGATGCAGGAACAATGTGGGACCTTGCAAGACAAGGACACACTACTGGTCAGTATGATCGTCGTGAGTTAAAACGTAAACTCTATAGGGCAATCGCTAATGTTAACATCTTGGAAGGTATTCGCTTCTACGTTTCCTTCGCGTGCTCGTTTGCTTTTGGCGAGAATAAACTTATGGAAGGCTCAGCTAAGATTCTATCTCTTATTGCAAGAGACGAAAGTCAACATCTGGTTATCACGCAAAACATTCTTAAAAACTGGGCAAAAGGAGACGACCCTGAAATGGCGATCATCGCTAAAGAAGAAGAAGGGTATGTAAAACATATGTTTGAAAAGACCGTCAATGAAGAAAAGGTCTGGGCAAACTATCTCTTCAAGGAAGGTAGTATGATTGGTCTTAATGATCGTCTGCTGCATAACTATGTTGAGTGGATTGCTAACAAACGTATGAAAGCAATTGGACTTGATCCAATGTTTGATGTACCTGCTAAGAATAATCCACTCCCTTGGACACAGCATTGGTTGTCTTCAAAGGGTTTGCAGAATGCACCACAAGAAACGGAGATCGAAAGTTATGTCGTCGGAGGAATCAAACAAGACATCAAAGCAAACTCATTCGCAGGATTCTCTTTATGATGCTATGTTTGATGATCTTTTAGAGGAAGCGAATGATATGAGCAGTCCAGATCTCACAGATATGATCTGGGCAACTGCTCGTAAAGAAGCTTTAAGAAAGTCCAAAAATGTATCAGAATGAACTACATATGTAGGCATTTCATGATATAAATATAGATGTATCAACAGATACCATTTACGTTCATCCCTTCGGGGACGCAAGTAAGTCGCGGAACGGAGCGTTCATCCCATGTTTGAGTTATTACTTTATACTGATATTAACTGCACTGATGCTGCTGATATAATTAGACGCATCGATGCTCATCAGAATATGAGTAATGAAGTCAAGGTGGAACTTATTGAAGTAGTTCAAGAAGCAACACCACATTGCCCATGGGACGCAAACGACTGAAGGAACGGGAAAAACGGATCCTGCGAAAGCAGAGAAGGTTCAATTTCACCCATTCTTTTAGGAGTAAACAAATGAACACCTTAACCATCATCAAGAAACAAATCGAGAAGGCATCTGCGCTGCATAATGCACAACTCTCTCACACTGCATATCGTGGTGTTGAGTACAATGTAGATTGTGCAGAGCATAAGGATGCCCATGGCACCTATTGCTATCGTGGACACGTCTACAGCAAGTGAGGTAGTCATGTTAGCACTACAAACAGTCGCGGTTGTATCGATTGGATGTGTAGCATTCATCGGTATGATCTACGGAGAACTTCTTCTTTTACAGAAAGTATAAGGGGGAGGTAGGACAAATGCTGAAGGTCAGGTTTGAATATGACCTTCCAGAGTTTGATCCTTTGATACACGATCCAGATAAAACATTTGCGTTTTTGACTTATCGTGGAGTCCATTATGCAAAGTGGGTTAACTTAAAACCCATGAAGAACAAATCCTGGAAGATCACATCTTGATTTCCACACAAAGCACCCACTATGGGTGCTTTTTTGCTATTCTAAATAACAATAACCTACGCATAGGAGAAGTCATGAAACTCTTTCTGGACTGCTCTGATGCCGACCTAATCGCTAATGCTTTTGAGACGGGTTTAATTGACGGCGTTACAACCAATCCGTCCCTCATGAGGAAAGCAGGACAAGATCCTATAGAAGTCATCAAGGAAATTTCAAATATTTTTCCTTGGGATGCATCTATATCTGCAGAGGTAGTTGGAGAAACTGCTGAAGAGATGCTTGACATGGCAGATGATTATCTCGAAATCGGACCAAACATTACAATCAAAGTTCCTTGTACACCAGAAGGTCTCAAAGCCTGTAGAGATCTCGCTAACGAAGACGTTAGTGTAAACGTTACACTGGTATTCAGTACAGCACAGGCAATCTTAGCATCTAAAGCAGGTGCTGCATACGTTTCACCTTTCGTTGGACGTGTCTATGATCAATCATTTGATGGTATTAAATTGATTGAAGACATTGCTGATGTCTTTGCAACACATGAAGTTAAGACACGAGTCCTTGCAGCATCAATTAGAGATGTAGGACAAGTTGCTTCTGCATTTAAAGTTGGTGCTGATATTTGCACACTCCCTGTCAAACTATTTCATGGCATGTACAAACATGTTTTGACTGACAAGGGATTAGAATCATTCGACAAAGATTGGAGGGAATTACGCCAATGCCTAGAGGTAGCCTGAAAAAAAGTGAACTGGAAAATCGTGTTCTTAAGATGAAGAATGAACTATATGATGGCACTTGGTCTCACAAGAATGGCGAATGGCATGATGGTGCTCACGAAATGTTGAATAAAGTTCTACACACACTAGAAGAATATCGTGAATAAAAGAAACTTACAAATTCTAATTCGGGATCTTGAGTTCTTACTCACAGAACTCAAGTCGGAAGTTTATTCTGATCCCGAATCTTACCTAGATAAAAGTAAGATTAAGAGTGTGAGTAATTACATTGACCAAAACGACGACGACGGAGACCCCGACTGACTATGAAAACCCCTGGATTTTTAACGGACACCCTTTTCTATCTGAGAACATTGACGATTATTTCGGTTTCGTCTATTGCATTACAAACATTTGTAGTGGTAAAAGGTACATCGGAAGAAAATACTTCTGGCAACATCGAAAGCCTAGAGGTAAGTCTCGGAGAGTTAAAAGTGAAAGCGACTGGAAAAGATACTACGGCAGCAGTAAGGAACTTGCTAATGATGTCGCAACTCAGGGGAAAATATCGTTTAAAAGAGATATAATTAGCCTACATAAATCTAAGGGACTCACAAACTTTGAAGAGACCCGACAACTTTTTCTCAATAATGTACTTACGGAGGCGATGTCAGATGGCACACCAGCATTTTACAATTCAAACATCCTTGGTAGGTACATGCGAAAGGACTATTTTAAAACTGGCACAGAAAACCCTTGACCCCTGCTGATGGGTCTGCTATAATTCAGAGGTAGTCAAGGGAGTTCTCCGATGGACAACGAGTTCAATGACATTGAAGACGCAATGGTCGATCTTATGATTGATCAGTTGCATAAATGTGCTGAGCTTGAAATGGAGGAGGCAGACCTTGACACCGCCTGGGTCAGTAGCTCAGCGGATAGAGCAACTGCCTTCTAAGCAGTCGGTCGTAGGTTCGATTCCTACCTGACCCGTTGCCCTTTTAGGGCATTCGGTCCATTAAAGGTAAAGCATATGACTACAGCACAAAAGTTCTCGTCCGTCATTGACATTCTTTCCGATGCCGTTGACAGACAAGTGACACTTGACATCGAGTATCCCATCATTTATAATCAAGTTGTGAAATTTTATGAGGAGAAAGGTGTCGATTTCTATGGTGATGTAGATGAGGATTATGATATCCTCTTGACCAAACTTGAGCAGGACCTTTTTTATTATGAAACCTGATGTTCTTCTAGAACGTTATCCCTATCGTTATGTTCAGTCTGGGACGATCGCACTCAATGGTCGTCCTGACTATCGTATCCAAAAGTACGATGAATGGACAAAGCGATACAAAGATATGTACCTCCTAGACAATGCAATTCAATTGGATTATGCTATGGAGGATTTTGAATACACCAAATGGTTAGATCCTGAAGGTGTTCCATGTTACATTCGAGATGTAGTTACCCCATGAACTCTTATCAAAAAGCAATCAAAGCACTTGAGGAATGCGTCAAAGACGCTATGGAAAATGATGTTGACAGCAATCTTCAAAGTGAGATCTGGCGTCACTATCAGGGTATGAAGTCGATTCGTAAGTCTGTGGAAAGCAGGTACAAAGTCAGTCCCACGAAAGAATTTCTTGTGAGTGACAGTAACTATGATATTGATTACAATATCACTTTCACAGGTTCCGACAACATTTCAGTTGGTGCAGCACAACCAGTTGATACTCCTTTCTTCGGTGCAGGTAACACAGATGTGATTACCTTTTCCTAGTCTTTCCCAATAGACTATAAACTAGATGGTTTTTCAACTGGATGACAGTTGTACATATGTGATAAAGGTTTCTTGCTTTCAATCCATAAAAAGCAGGTGGTGGAGTCAATTTGACCCATTGATTAGGATCCCATAAGGGGTCCTTTTTTGTTGGATTCAAAATCTTAATGATTCAAGGGTGTTGACAAATGTAAAGAAATGATATATAGTTGTAATAGTTCTTTACAAAAGACAATGACCGTTACAACAAACGAGTATGGGCAGAACAACATGTTCGCCAAAGAACCTCAAATGTATGTGTCTAAGACCGACGCTGAGCGTTATGGTTACGAGACCTATGCAGAACGTGCAGAGAAACTGAATGGTCGCACAGCGATGCTCGGTTTTGTAGCAGCAGTTCTTTCTTATGCTACTACTGGTAGTATCTTCTTCTTCGGTGCTTTTGGCATCTGATGATTCCCTCACTTCTATCACTTAATTTTTACAGAACAATGAACGAAAACGCAGAAAGGTTTAATGGTTGGGCAGCAATGCTCGGTATTATTGCAGCATTCGGTGCTTATGCAACTACAGGACAATTGATTCCTGGTGTTTGGTAAATGTCAGACGTTCAGGCAGCATTACTCTTCCCATTTATCCCTCTGTTGGGGTATCTATTGATAGAGTTATTGTTGGACCAACCTGATGATGACGATGATGGTGGCGGTGGTATGATGATTCCAGCATATAACCCCACCCAATAATAAAAGTAACAATAAATACTAACTCCTCGCCAATTCCATCTATGGCACTCTTAGCAACAGCAGGTTTTTGCCTAGCAACATTTGCAGCAGCAGCATTTTTTACTCAGAGTGGTGACGAATAAATAAATCATATCGTCGTCGCATGACAACGGGGTAACTGGCACAATCCAGTTGACACCCCGTTTTTTATGTCGTATACTGGTGAGGTTCTCATGAGACTTATGAATACAATTATTATCGGTGCCGCAGTAGCAGCATCTAGTACAATTGCTTTCCTCAGTCGCCCTGCTGCACCACCTACAACTAATGTTGTAGAGATTCCTGTGGTCGAAAAGACATGGAAATGTCCAGACTGCAGTACAAACGAGCAGTACGTCCTTGAACAACTTCAATCAAAAACTAAGGTCCGTGATCGGAACGCAATTGCAACGATTATGGGTAACATCCAACAGGAGAGCAAGTTCATTCCCAACATATGCGAGGGAGGGGCTCGAGTTTCTTACGACGCTTGCCATAGTGGAGGTTATGGTCTTATTCAATGGACCAGCGTAGGTCGCTATGATAACCTCGGTAAGTTTTGTAAGAAGTATGATTGCGATCCTAGTTCCTTAGAGGGTCAGACTGCATACATGCTTAATGAAAGCACATTCCAACGTTACCTTCCTGAATTTGAAGGTCGTGGACAAACTATTCATCAATACATGGTGCCCGCCTACTACTGGTTAGGTTGGGGTATCAAAGGTGCTCGCGAAACCTATGCACACGAGTACCATGCCAAATTAATTTGGGCATAAATACTCAAATTTTAGTCTTGACGGGAAAACCGAACCCTGATATACTAAATAGGTAAACAAATGTAAAGCAAGTCGCTTTTATTTTTAACACAAACACCCGCTAACCGAGACCTATGGGTGTCTAAAGCACGTCTCTCATACCTTGTCTAAGGGTGGCAAGGAATAGTAACTCCACCATTTCCCTGATGGTCTTACTTATTTTTTATTCAAATGTCTAGTTCAACTCTGTCACGCACTCGCGTGTCTAACTGGGATTCATTCTGCGAATGGGTGACTTCCACAGAGAACCGCCTTTACGTTGGTTGGTTCGGCGTCCTGATGATCCCTACGCTGCTTGCAGCAACCATCTGTTTCATCGTCGCCTTCATCGCTGCTCCCCCTGTGGACATCGATGGTATTCGTGAACCTGTTGCTGGTTCACTTCTGTATGGTAACAACATCATTTCTGGTGCTGTTGTTCCTAGTTCAAATGCAATTGGTCTTCACTTTTATCCCATTTGGGAAGCAGCAACCCTTGATGAGTGGTTGTACAATGGTGGTCCTTTCCAACTCGTAATCTTTCACTTCCTGATTGGTATCTTTGCATACATGGGACGTGAATGGGAACTTTCCTATCGTCTTGGTATGCGTCCTTGGATCTGTGTTGCATACTCTGCACCTGTTGCAGCAGCATCCGCAGTCTTCCTGGTCTATCCTTTCGGTCAAGGTTCTTTCTCTGACGCAATGCCTCTCGGCATTTCTGGTACATTCAACTACATGCTGGTGTTCCAAGCAGAGCACAACATCCTGATGCACCCCTTCCATATGCTCGGCGTTGCTGGCGTATTCGGTGGATCTCTGTTCAGTGCAATGCATGGTTCCCTGGTTACTTCTTCACTGGTTCGTGAAACCACTGAAACTGAGTCCCAGAACTATGGTTACAAGTTCGGTCAAGAAGAAGAGACTTACAACATTGTTGCTGCACATGGATACTTCGGTCGTCTGATCTTCCAGTATGCATCGTTCAACAACTCCCGTTCGCTGCACTTCTTCCTTGCTGCATGGCCTGTCGTTGGTATCTGGTTCACTGCACTTGGTGTTAGCACCATGGCATTCAACCTGAATGGTTTCAACTTCAACCAGTCTATCCTTGATAGTTCTGGTAAGGTTCTGCCTACCTGGGCAGACGTTCTCAACCGCGCTGGTTTGGGTATGGAAGTTATGCATGAGCGTAACGCACACAACTTCCCTCTCGACCTTGCTGCTGCTGAGTCCACACCCGTGGCACTGACGGCACCCGCTATCGGTTGATATAGGTTACATACAAAAACAAGGGGTCCAAACGGACCCCTTTTCTTTTTCCAAATTATGTGAAGTTTTATGATTGAACTACTTACTTATTATGTGATTGTCTCTGTAGTATTCATCGGCGCACCTGGAGTCTTCTTCTTCATTGCCTTCATGCCCGCTCTACAAAATACGAAAGGACGTATGGTTGGATATAAAGATCACAAAACTTATGGTGATTCATCCATCTACGAGAACACACCAAGTGATAACACAAAATACTTCTTACAAGTTAGCGGAAATAATTCGTGATACTTGGCCGCAACTCTACTATCTAAAGGAACAAAAAAATGGTCGCTTCAACACTAAGTCCCCCAAGGAGGGGGTGGTTCGATGTCCTTGATGACTGGCTTAAACGAGATCGCTTTATCTTTGTGGGTTGGTCTGGACTACTTCTTTTTCCCACTGCTTATATGGCAATTGGTGGCTGGCTTACTGGTACTACGTTTGTCACAAGCTGGTACACTCACGGACTCGCGTCTAGTTATCTTGAGGGTGCTAATTTTCTCACAGCGGCTGTGTCAACGCCTGCTGATGCTATGGGTCATTCTCTTCTTCTACTTTGGGGTCCTGAGTCTCAGGGGGATTTCGTCCGCTGGATCCAACTTGGAGGACTCTGGAATTTTGTGGCGCTCCACGGGGCTTTCGCTCTAATTGGTTTCATGCTTCGCCAGTTTGAACTGGCACGTCTCATCGGTATCCGTCCCTACAATGCTATTGCGTTCTCTGGTCCTATCGCTGTTTTTGTTAGTGTCTTTCTCATCTACCCTCTGGGTCAATCGAGTTGGTTTTTCGCTCCATCTTTCGGGGTCTCAGCAATCTTTCGATTCCTTCTCTTCCTACAAGGATTCCACAACTGGACCTTGAACCCATTTCATATGATGGGTGTAGCAGGTATCCTGGGTGGTGCATTGCTTTCTGCCATTCATGGTGTTACAGTAGAGAATACTCTGTATGAAGATGGTGAACAAGCAAACACTTTCAAAGCATTCGACTCTACTCAAGAGGAAGAAACTTACTCAATGGTTACAGCAAACCGCTTCTGGTCTCAGATCTTTGGTATTGCGTTTAGTAATAAGAGGTGGTTGCATTTCTTTATGCTCTTTGTTCCTGTTATGGGTCTTTGGACAAGTTCCATCGGTATTATTGGTCTTGCTCTCAACCTTCGCGCTTATGACTTTGTTTCCCAGGAAATCAGAG
>Ga0213860_10000122_pt1 | contig 29954 bp, 16 predicted proteins | sample PICome_3_FD_160118 | JGI IMG/M metagenome (GOLD analysis project Ga0213860, IMG submission 160118) | Coastal seawater microbial communities near Pivers Island, North Carolina, United States - PICO550 | ecosystem: Environmental > Aquatic > Marine > Coastal | place: USA: North Carolina...
CAAACATAATGGGAGTATCCCTAGTCACCCAATTGATAGCCTCTTCAATTTGTTTGACATTCATAACTGTACCCAATGATCTTTCTTGTTATCAAAAATATCTTCGTCATACACAGTTTGTGTAATGATATCAAATGCAATTGTAACACGAACATCATCACCGTCGTAGGTATCAGTGTAGTGCTCTAACCAATTAGGAAATAGATACACCTTTCCTTTTACATTTTTTGTATCAAATGTTTTTCTGGAATATGGATTTACATAGTAAGTATGAGTGTCATAATCATCTAGACAAATATGTCCACCGAGATATGTGTAATTACTATTCCAGTGTTGATGTTGTTTAATTTTCTGTCCTTTTCTTAAAACATTTGCCCAACATTGTACATAGATTTTATCTTCCCACATGTTTGGATCTAATGTTGTGATTAGATTATCATGTGAGTTTCTAATAATATCTTTAATATGATCTGCTTCTTCCCACTCCAATAAGTTATAGCTACTTGATCTAGATGTCATGCTATCTTTACCTAGACCTGTATTCCAATCACTCTCATATGAATGAGCATTAATAATCTCTTCCTCTTTTGCAAGGATAGTGTCTCTAATATCTTTTACATTTACTTCTCCTTCATACACATAGAACTTGTATACGGGAGCAAAAATAGTTTTCGGTTCTTCGTTTTCAAATTGAATTACTTGACTCATGATTACATATACAAAAATTGACTCATTGAATATCTTCCAAGTCCTGAAAGATTTTCCATAATAACAGGTGTCACTTCATGATATAAAATTGAAGGAAATATTACCGTAGAATTATTTAGACATGGTATTTTGATTGCTTTTTCAATAATCAAATCACCACCAGTAAACATCTTTGGTTCTTTATAAAACCAAGTAATAGCCGTGATTACACAATCATCTGTATGTGGTCTGTAGTGATCTCCATTTTCAAAATAATGGATTTTAGTTTCGTCTCTATTTGATCTCCACAGATAACGAAAGAATGGATGCTTACTCATCAAATCATCCATCAAATTTTTATTAAATAATTTTCTATTGATACTTAGTATATCAGATTGATTAACATCATCATACACAACATTTAGATGGAGACCTTTTCCTACCTTGAGTGCTACACCATCTTCATATGCAGTACCTGGTCCTCCCTTTTCTTCTGCACCTTTATATCTGTCAATGCTATACAGATATTCTAGTTCATTCATTATTTTTTCTAACTCATCTGGTGAGTAAAAATTTTGAATGTGAGCAACAGGTAGATCAGCAACTTTAGTAAAAGTCAAATTTGACATTATCAATCTCCTGTATGTTTTTCCATCTGTATACAATAGCATCAGAAAAATACATCACCTTTGGAATTAATTCAAAACCTACTTCTTTGTTTTCTACATCCAGAGCATACAGATGTAAATCTCCAGTATCTAAACAAACTACAGATGTAAATTTTCCATTAGATGATATCTTATTATCAGATATTTTTTCTATACAGTCAACCTCTCCTACAATACCAAACTCCTCACACAATACTTTTTTAATTCCATACTCTATGCTTCTGGTATCAGGTATGTTTTGTACATCAATGTATTCAGGAAACTTATAACTGTTCCTAATATTCAACAGTTGACTTGCCATTAGAAATAATTAAAATTAATGTTGGCTCTGTACTGTTGATCTGTACATGTAGTGCTGTGATGCATTTTAGTAGCATCAAACCTTAGCAAACGATTTGCAATAGATTCTACTTTCTCATCACCGATAACTGTATATCCATCATTAGTATTCAGATAAAGAATTGCTGCCTTATGTTCAAAATCATAATCGTAATGGTCGTGATAATGATATAGAGTCTCTGTTCTAGGATACAAATTTACCTTAACACGTAACAATGCTTTTGCATTAAACATGAATAAAATAGGAACAATGCATTGATCAAAGTGATTACTATTTGCTCTATGATCATGATGCATAAGGTGAGTAAAGTATGGATGCTTTTCTACTCCATGACCAGAGACATCAGTATTCATAAACCAAGGTGTATTCTGAGAAAGCAGAATAGTATTTTGAACAATATTGAATAGATCAGGTGCTAAGTAATTGTCAATAATTTCCATTTTAAATCTCCAAAAAATCGTTGTTTAAAGGCATTGTGGTATCTAATCCATACCACATAGAAAGAGTGTATCTATCTCTTTTAATTACATTTGATACACCGTGACGAAATTCCATTCCATCAAAGTAAACTGTTCTTCCAGAAAGAGGTTGAACATCTACTCCTTCAATAACAGTATGACCACCAATGTAGTTGTCATTCAAATATGTTATTGAAGCTCCTGTTGTGGTTTTCCTTGTTCTATCTTTATGAAATACTTTACAAGCACCACATGGATACTTTACTATTTCAACATTCTGTAGAACAGAAAACTCTTTGTCAGTTACCTTACTCTTTACATCTTTAGCAAGGCTAAGAATTTCATAGTATGTTTCTGGTAAATTGTATTTACCAATTCCTCCTTTGTCCATACTAAGAACTCTGGTCTCATCCCATGTATATGTTTTTAGGATATTGTCTTTAAAAAAATTAATTATCCTTTCTACAAAATCATCACTTAGATCAATGTGTGAAATATGAATCATTTGAATGGTGCTCCAATGCTCCAACTAACAAGAGAGTATCTAGTTCCTTCTGTAACTTCACGAACTCTATGATATACAAATGCAGGAAACACTACTAGTGTCCCTCTAGTTGATAGTTCTTCAGCAACCTTAGTTTCTGTTCTATTGAAATGAAACTCAAGTTCTCCACCTTTAAACTCAGATGGATCATTTAGTAATAATGTTGTAGAAAGTTTTCTATACTTTCCTCTCATATTTACGTTAGTGTCATCTGCTGGATAAACATAATGATGTTGATCTGGATGCCAATCATAGAACTGACCAACATCATATTTTGTGAACTGCAACATCTCTGTCCAATCCCACTGAAAATTCCATCCTGCACCTACATTAGCAGCATCAATATATTTTTTTAGAATATTATAAATCCAAGGTTGATCTATCCATGAGATGTGAGAGTTCCTTGTCTTAAATAAATTCTCTTTCTCCTCGTCTTTTACTACTCCTGTATTTTCTCTATTAATGTCACCAAGTTCAAAATTCTCTTGCATACCCATCTTGATGATGCGGTCGCATTGTTCTGGAGTAAAGGCATTCTGAAAATACCAATAGTTATAATTAAGATTCATCAGGCTCCATTATATTGAGTATAGTCAAAGTTAGGGATCTTATAAGTATACCATCCCGTTGTAATATATTTAGTTTCGGTCTTGGAAGGCACACCACGATGAACATGAGTCCAGTCTACTGGCCACATGACTGTCAATCCTTTCCTTGGTTGTATTTTAATCTGTTGATGAAACCACTCTGTTTCTCCACCATCAGTTACTGTGTTTAGATATGTCATGAATACAAGATGTCTCGTTGCAACTAGATCAGACATAGTAGATCTCTCCGTGTGCCACCCAAAGAAAGCTTCGCTAGGATTATATTTCTGGATATTGAAATTAGTATTCAATCCCCAAATATCTTGATTGGTAGAACACCATGGATATTTAAGAATATATTGATCACATACAGTATTCAACTCTTTGAGATAATCTTGTATTCTACTATCAATATTTCTAGGAACAACTGTAACATCAGTTGATATTTTAAAATCTGGATTTACACCTTGACCAATAGCGCCAGGTTTTTTCTTATCTGATTCTTCAAAGAAAGAAATTAATCCATCACAAACTTCTTCACTGATGTACCATCCAGCAATGAAGTTAGGTGATTGTTGTGGAACACTAAACTCATTCATAATGACATGTTAAATGAAATAGCAATCTTTTCTTCGCAGTCTTGCTTCTCTGTACCGTGCATTATATCACTTGTAAACAATAAAAGCGAGCCAGGTAAACATGAGTATTCACAATGTTGATGGTTTCTTTCATTCCACTCATCTGGATCAGGAAGCATCGTAGGAGTATTAAAAAATTTTATCTTTTCATGAATACCACATTTCACATAGTAAACTCCTGCTATCACAGATCCACCATGGTTGTGTGGAAAAAGATAGTCGCCAGGATAACTAATGTTTGCCCAACAATTTTGAATATGTAATGACTCTCTCTTCTTATAACCTAGAGCATCTAGATATAAATTTGCATGTTTATAAAATTCATCTACAAGACCATCTAGTTCTGCTACATCAAAAATATTTTTCTCTAGTCTATGTGTAGAATCTACATTCTTTAATCTTTCGCGACAAGTTCCAATACTAGAAAAGGCACCTTTGATTTGTTCCTCATAGGTGCCTAGTTTGTTATTTAAAATATTTGGTTGAAAATAAATCGCTTTTGGAAACCATAATGAAATCATAATGTTATTTAAAAATACTGTTTAACCCACATATGTTGTTGGTTGTCGTACACGTAGTTCACACGTTGTTCTTCAAAAGCTAGGACTTGTTGATACGTTTTCTTCTCTTCGTCCCAGATCCAACCCTTAGGATTTCTTTGTGCATTTACAGTATACTCAGATTCATCTTTATATGCAAGTTCTATTCCTTTATTGTCAGTAGTTTGGTTAGCTTGATATGGACACTCCCAGTGACATGCCTCTTCATCTAAGATAACGTGAGTTGCATTATGTCTTGGTGGAATAAAAGCATCTCTTTCATAATCATACTTACCACCAACGGCAGCATAATTTTTTCTCATACAAGGTTTTTCATCAAACACAGGTTCAACGTAATCACCATGACTAGTTGGTTCAGGTTGAAATCTATGATGTCCTTTACATGCATTATATGAGGTTTGTCTCCAATCCCATTGAGGTGCTCCACCAAATAGTTCAGAGAGGAAATCAATTCCTTTCTGTTCTACTTCTTTACCTTCTTCATCTTGGAGAACTGCATCGTCCACGACGATAACGTCTACAACAGTTCCTACTCTATCTATTTTTGCGAAATGTGCCATGATTTTACTGGAATTTATACTTGACAATTACGATACCGCCACCACCATTGCCACCTTTGGGCTCTGGATAGTTACGAGGATCTTGGTCAGCAGCACCACCGCCACCTCCTCCAAGACCACCTGTGCCAGGATTTCCGTTAGCAGTAGGAGATAGAGCACCTACTCCACCACCACCAGATCCACCGTTAGGGTTATGAGGACCGCCAGGATAGTTTGCACCACCACCGCCTCCTCCATATGTAACAGGAGCTCCAGAGATTGCTGTGGTATATCCGTTGCCACCTCTTGCAGGTCCTGAGTTAGGTCTATTATAACCATTCTGTCCTGCTTCACTAGCACCGCCACCACCACCAGAAGTACCATTCTGTTGGTTAGCACCATAGCCGCCAGGATATCCTTGACCAGATGTTCCTGATCCACCAGGTCCTTCACCTGCTCCGTCAGTACCATTACCGCCACCAGAACCACCTGATTGACCAGGTTTATCCTGTTGACCACCTCCACCGCCACCAATAGCAGTTTGTGTTCCTAGTGAACTATTTCCACCAGGTGATCCAGCAGAGTTACCAGTTCCTCCATTTCCTCCACCACCAACAGAGATTGAGTATGAACCAGCAGATACAGCGTAATTGAAACCATCAGTTTTTAAAACACCACCAGCTCCACCGCCTCCGCCAGAACCAAAGTTGTTAAAGTCTCCCGAAGCAAATCCACCGCCACCGCCACCGCCTGCGACGATAAGGTAATCAACTGTGTTACCAAAAGGTTGAGTTGAATCTCCAACCTCTGTTACAACAAAAGCTGATGCACTGTTGAAAGTATGAACACGGAAGTCACCATCGTTTTGAATTGCTCCTCCAGATGCTACAATAAATCCACCACCTGCACCAACAGCAGCTTTCCATTCTGTTCCATCATACACTTCAACACCACCCTCTTCAGAGTTGTAAATCATCATACCAGCACTGGCAGATAATGCATTTCTCTGAGAGTTAGTATATGATGGTAGTTGAAGTGTCCCTGTAATATTAAGGGTTCCAGCATTTAATGTAGACATAGTTTTTTATTGTCTCTGTGTTTCTTGCCAAATAAGTTCGCCATCATTATTAGGAGCATAAACATAAATTCTCTTTGCGTCTGGCTCCCAGCAGATTGCTCCTTCTTCTGCTCTTGGCATTCCATCCCTAGGATGAATAGGAAGGTCTACTGAAACACTTGGGTTGGCACGCCCAACTGTTAGTTTTGCAGGAATAAAAGGCATAGCATAAGTCTCCTATAGTGTTATTTATAGGATATTCCATACACCACCAGAACTGATGGTGACAGTATATCCACTTGCAATTGTGATAGGACCATATGATGCAGCGTTGTCTGCACCACCGATTGTAAGATTCTCAGCAATACTATTTCTGTTTCTCTTAACAACACCGTAGCTATCTAGGTATTGTGCGTCACCTTCAACGCGAGTAATTCCTCTGATGTTTGCTTCACCACCAACATCTAATGTGTATGAAGGATCTGCTCTGTTGATACCAACTTTAGACAATCTGTAGATGTCAGCTGTGTTAGAAGCTTCTGTCCATCTAGAAGTAACAAACTCTTGATTGTCTTGGAAGAGTTGACCATTGAAGTTAACATCACCTTGAACATTAAGTTTGTAAGATCTAACAGTGTTGTTTGTAGGATCAGTTCCTGAATGTGCTGTTGTGTTAATTGCAACTGCATTGACATCTCCTTTGATTTGGAATGCAGGAGTTGAGTTCCAGTTGTTATTACCATTACTACCAGATGATTGAATTGCAAACAGATGATTACCTGTTGTCTGCTGACTAATTCTAAAGCTTCTATAGTTGGCAGCACCAAACATTTCAATGAATGTACCAGAGTTATCATTACCACTGTCAAGAACAACACCTTCTCTGAATATAACTTTCTTATCGGCATCAATAGCGTAATTTGTTCCACTATTCTCAATCTTAAGACCGCCATCACCTTGAACGGTTAGTTTGTTAGAAGAGTTGGTTCTTAGAACAATATCTCTATCTTGTGCTCTACCATTAAGAACTAGGTGTCCACCTTCTCCTGAGAAAGCACCACCATTATCACCATCACTTACCCAAATCCAAACATTGGATGCGTCATCCTTATAATCATTTCTAGAATCAAGGTATAGATGATGGATTCCTCTAGTTCCTTGAAGTCTTAGTGCAGCTTCAGATCCACCCTTAATGTCAAGTGATAGACCAGCAGTAAGTGTTGTACCAGCATTGATACCAACGTTATCGTTAGATGCGTCAACGAATAGAGTATCAGTATCTACTGTAAAGTCATCTGTGACAGTCGCTTTACTTGAGAATGAAGCGTCACCAGAAACAGTCAACGTAGATCCAGTACCAGTAATGCTCAACGATCCAGACATGCTATCGCCAGCCTTAAGAACGTTAAGAGAAGCAGAACCAGTTAGGTTTGCTGTGATTGTGCCAGCAGCAAAATTACCAGACGCATCACGCTTAACAGCAGTATCTGCAACGTTTGTAGTTTGGAATTCAATATTACCTGCGTTCCAAACAACGTTACCATTAACGTTAAATCCATCAGCGTTTGCAACTAGACAGTTTAGAGTACCAGAACCATCAGTAGCATTACCACCTGTTGCAACTAAACCTACGTTGTAGTTAGCTGGAGAAACAGATGAGTTAAAGTAAACGCCAGGTGAGGATGCAATACTATCTTTTCTACCTAATCTTAAGTTTGCAGTACCACCATCACTCTCTAACTTAGCAACTTGAATAGTGTTACCATCTTCAATAGTAAAGTCTTGGAATTCTTTTCTATCTGAAGCAGAACCAATTGTTTCAGCACCAACAAAATTACCAGTGGTTAATCTACCAATAATGATTGTAAAATCATTAGTATTATCTGGATCATTATTAACAATAATATTGTCAATAGCGATAGTACCTGTACCTTGTCCATTTGCATCATATAGGTTGACATTAGAGCCAGGTGTAAATGGTGTTGTGTTTAAGATTAAACCAGAAATATAAATTCTAAATTTAGGATCTCCATTAAATGATTTAATTGTCAAGTCATCTTGGATGATCTTAGATGACATAAATTCTGGAAGTCTATTATTAGATAGAGTTCCTTCATTAATGTTTAGAGCATTCTGATACCAGTAACCTTGCTTATTATCAAGTCTGTCAGCGTCTAATTCAGATCCAATACCGTCATTTAATGATGACCAAATCTTCGCCCAAGATCCAAAGGTTGTAACACCTGTTCCAGATCCACGAAGATACATGTTATCGTTATCTGTGAATGCAAGTTGTCTTACACCACCAAATGATGCATCAAAACTAGTACCACCAGCTCTGAATGTAAGAACCATATTTTTGGTTCCACCATCTGCCAAACCGTTTGCTGAGTTGTTGATAGTGTTAGAAACAACACCTCCAGAGAAGTTATCAGGAGATGGGTTAGAAGTTGGGTTGTTAGTACCAGTTGAAAGTTTAAGTGTATTACCAGAAGAACCAGAAACATCAATAGGATATGAACCACTCAATCTATCTTCTGGAACTGTTCCTGAGAATAAGTTAGTAGCGTTGGTATAGTAAACACCTTGCTGTCCGTCTAGAAGGTCAGCATCAAGACCTGAATCTGCACCAACATCTAGTTCAACAGAACCATTACCTGATTGTCCAACAAGGAATTGAGACTTCTTAAATCTTGCAACACCAATAGTTCCGAATAGATCAGAAGAAATTGTAAGATCAGATACTCTCTGAACGTCTAGAGCTACGTTTGCATACTGTCTGTTTACTGTGCTAATCTTAGCAAGTAAGACTAGACCAGATCCACCACCAATTTCTGTGGGTGGAACCGTCATTGTAAAGTCTGCACTATAACCAGAACCACCATCAGTCACAGTAATCTCTGTGATAGTACCACCAGAAATGATGACGTTCATCTTAGCGTCAGTTCCTGTTCCACCAATAACATCTAAGTCAAAGTATTGACCGTTAGTGAATCCAGTACCACCGTTAGAGATAATAAGATCATCAACAAAGTTACCTTGAGTGTAAGTAGACTCAAAGATCATTGGCGATTCGCCACGCTCAAATTCAATAACAGTTCCAGCAGGAATTGTTGAAACAACTGGATTGTTTAATCCAACTGTGGTTGAACCACCAGTAGTAAGAACACCAGTGATGTTTGTATTTGGTTGTACACCAGATACGTTGTTCTTAACTTCATGTCCTACAAGTGCATCAGATAGTGTAGCGAACACCATCTCACTAGAACCACTATTACATGTGGAAGTTAGTTTTGCAAAATATCTTCTTTCAGAACCTTTAATTGACTGAACTGCTAGTGCAAAGTTTTGGTCACCACGTAAGAATGTAAAGGAGTTTGCAGCACCACCAGATGCAAGTCTATCTGTCTCAATAATACCAGATACAATCTGGTTTGCAGCAATCTGGTTAGATGATAGAGATACCCAGTTGAGAGAGTTAGAAGATGATGTGTTAACAACTCTAGTAACATCAATATCAACTGCAGGAATATCACTACTTTCAATGAAATCATTATCTTCTAATTTAATTCTATTAACAATATCTCCATAAAGTCTGCTTTCAATAAGTGATGTAGCGGTTGCAGCAACACCAGATCCTGCAGGAGCAGCGATGTTAACAGTTGGTGGAACAGTATATCCTTTACCACCTTTGAATCCATTGAATACAATAAGATCAATTGCAACAACCTCACCATTAGCAATAATAGCTTCTGCTTTTGCTTCAATAGATCCAGCTTGAGGAGTACCACCAGTCAGAGTTACAGTTGGTGGAGTTGCATATCCAGATCCACCTTGTGTAATATTGATTTGGAATACAACACCTTGTCTATATTCAGTTGCTTGTAAACGACCACCAGTGATGCTACCAGTGAAGATGTCACCAATGGTAAATTGTACTGTTGTATCTACACCAAATGCTAGGAATTGACTATCTAAATCATTGTTTAGAATGAATGATGTAGAAGTATCTTGCTCAATCGCGATATCACCAGCAAGTGCTCCTTCCAATGCTAGTCTTTCTGTTTGGTTAGCAACTGTAAAGACTTCAAATGGTCTTAGTGCAGGAATCTGATCAACAGAAATCTTACCAGAGTCAGTAAGTTCTACAAGGTTTCTTGGAATAGCATTTGTAGAGAACGGTTTGTTGATGTAAGGACCTAGATTATTTGTGATGTAATCCTTAACTGCCTTTTGAGTTGGTAGCTTAGAGTCACTAGAGTTAGCACCACCCAATGTGTTAGATGCATCAAAACCAGTAACAACAACGTCACCACCTTTCAACTTCAAGAATTCAACTTCAGAAATTGTAACCGTACCAGTAAAGGTAATCGCACCAGTTCTGTTCTCAATTCTAGCGAATGTACCAACCTTGAAGTCACCAAGTTCGTCAGTACCAGAAACATATACACGACCATACTGTTCAGATACCTGTTCAAATGCTTCTGTCTTAGTACCACCGTTCTCAGGTAGTGCTAGGTAGTTTGTACCTGATCCAGCAAATTCCCAAGTGTGTGATGAGGAGTTAACAATAGATGGTCTATGTAACTTAATTGTCTCACCAGTAAGAGTGCCAGGAGAGACAACATTACCAGTAGTAGTATTTGTTAAATTTAAGGCATCTCCAGTTCCGTTATCAAGAGTTAACTGTGCAGAGAAAGGAGGACCAACAGTAACGCCATCTACAGCGTCAACGAAGAATTCAATATCTTCATTTGTATTTCTAAATCCATCAACTTTAACAACGTAATGCTCTAGTGGTTCTCTTCCTAATCCAGTAACTGTTAAGATAGTTCTACCAGTTGGAGTAGAAGATACGTTACTAATTGTACCAACGTCAAAGCTATAGCACTCTGCTCTATATCCAATACCACGGAGAGCGTAGATACCGAAGTTTGTAGCAGAGTTGGTGATAGATGCATAACCACCAGACTCAGCAAGAACACCATCAGCACAGAAGATAACGAACACAGAAACCAACTGTGTGTAACCATCGTTGATAATTTTATAACCTGTACCACCAAAGGAGACAATCGTGAATGCAGATGCAACCATTGACTTACCCTGATTAGGGAAGGATGCAGTTCCATCTAGTTCAAGGCCAGGAAATGGGCAGTTAGGTTGTTTAACTTTAGATCCATCAACTAGAGCACCGCTACCACCTAAGAAGGAGATAACAGATGAGTTCTGTGTATATGGAGATGCTTCAATAATTGGATAGTCATCATAATCAGCACGAATTGCCATTTTGACATTGTTCTGATCATAGATGAAGTTGTTTGGATATGTAATGATATCAGCAGTATCATACAGAGTTCCATATGTCTTAGTTGTAGAGCCAGGTTCTGTTCCGTTGGAGGGATCTACAGAATACTTAAGAATATCATCAAGTAAATCAAATGATGTATTGATAGAAGAATCTACGTTACTACATGTAGATCCATTTCCATCGTCAATTAAAATACTCCAATCCTCAAACTTAGGAATTCCAGAAGACATTGCAACGTAGTCAGTGATAAGAATTGCACTACCACTTACAAATGTATGTGGATCAGTGTTACTTCCCGCAACACCTACATTCATTGTAAATGTCGCAACACCAACTGATTCGTTATAACTTAAAACCTCAAACGATTGTCCTACATTCTGATCAAAGAGTTTAGGACTTTCATCATTACCACCACCACTGTAAGCACAACTGAATACAATACCACCTAACTGGAATGCAACTCTAGATGTAGCATTTTGTCCAAAGCCTGTAGGAATACTAGAGGCAGGCATTGAAATAGATAGTAAACCAGATGTAGGAGTATAAGTTGCGTCAGAAATTGTACGAGTTACAACACCACTAGTGGTTGGTGATACACCAACGTTGACAGTGATAGTTGTTGAGGTTGCTGCATCAATATTGATAGCAGTATTATATGCAGGGTCAGTTACTCTTGGATATGTGTGCTGAGATGCATTGCCATCTTTGTCACAAGTGAATGTTAATGAGTTAGGAGCAATTTGAATACTTGTATTTACTGGTAATGAGTGATTACCAATAGTCATTACTAAATCACCTGTAGCTGAATTATAAGTTGCATTAGTAACATTATAATTTACGATAGGTGACGCACCTACGTTTATAGTAAGGGTATCTGTGGTTACTGCAGTAATTGCTAGTGCTTGTCCAGATGCAGGGTCAGTTGCTCTAGGATATGTCTTGGTGGATGTATTACCATCCATTGTGCAGGTAAAGGCTAGCGCACCATTAGCAATATTAATTGTATTTGATGTAGTTAATCCATGTCCAGCAGTGCTGATAACCATATCACCTGTTGATGGAGTGTATACAACATCAGTAACTGGGTTGGGTAGAGAACCAGCATTACTTGTAACAAAATATCCAGTTCCACCTACGTATGTGTGAGTGTAGTCACCACCTGCTTGGACTGCGTTAGTGGCTGTGCCACCTGCCCAAAGGTGATTTCCACCAGTTCCACCAGTAGAACCAGTTGCAGACCAGTTCTTAGATGCGTACTTAGCATACAATCTAGCTCTGGTATATGCATAACGAACATAAGGAATCTCTGATACTGATACACCAGTTAGAGTGCTACCACTGAAGTAAGACTCAGCAGCGTCAACAATACCACTGTTACCACCAAGAACTAAATCTTTTACAAGAGCTTTTAAAATTAATTTTGTATCTCTAGGACATTTTCTCTCGTTAATATTTGTATATGCAATCTCAGGAAATGCTGTTAGAGTATCTTGGAATGCCTGATCAGCAATCAAGTCTGCGTTTCTAGCAATTAGATATGCACCATCTAAGTATGTTCCTGATGAATTGTTAGTAATTACATCTCCCCAAAGGAATGCTAGAGTATCAATGGCAGCCTTTACATCAGCACAAGCAGGAGTTCCAGCAGTTGTTGTAATTACAGTGTCATCAAAGTATCTTGGTACAGAAGAGTATCTTGGAGTGTAGATAGGATCATTAGTAGTTCCATCTTCCATTCTCCAATTTCTCATTGCAAGAACGCATAGTCTACGTGCATATTCTACTGCACGAATGTTCTGTACAATTTCATCCTCAATGTATGCAATTCTATCATTAACAATATATTTTTTCGCTGCATCAATGATGTTATGGTTAGATCCAAATTCAAGGTCTCTTACAAGAGCATTGACAAAGTGGATAACGTCCTGACGACATTGCTCATCACCATCACCTCCAGTGTTACTACCTGATGTTGGAGAACTATATGCTGGATAAATCTTATTGCCAGCTTCACATGAGATAAGAATGTCTGCAAGTTTTACAATATTATCTTCAGCAAGACCAGGAATAGCTGATCCAGTGGTTACAGTTGCCTCACCAGTTATGATGTTATCATAAGTAAATCCTGTAATGTTATATGCAGTTCCACCAAATGTTACTGTACCACCGCTAACATAGTTGTTTGATGTTGGTGTGGTTCCTAAGTAAATTTTAAAGTCAGTTCCACTAACATCATATACACGGAAGTGATCTGTTTTAAACTCTTCGTTAATTTGTCCTACAACTTCATCAGCAATAAACTCTCTATTGTTGCGTAAGAATACACAGGCATCTTGGAATCTTCTTTCTACAGGAGTAGATAGAGGGAATGTGTTTGGAGAGTTGAGTAGGGATAGAGTAACAGACTTAGAGAAAGACTTTGCAGTGGCTACTGTGCCAGGATCAAGGTTGGCAGTTGTGATTGATGGTATCTTTTTAGGAATAACAAATCTTCTAGAACGTCCATCAGCATCTTCTAAAACCTTATAAATTCTTTGCTTACCCATAAGGACGGATAAGTCTGGAGATGAGGTGGGTAGTCCCTCAATTAAAATTTCTTGTCCTTCTTTAAAGTCGTGAATATTACTTCTACCAACTAGTTCATTGGTATAGAATACAATACCACCTAAATCTTCTGCGTTACCAAACTGTGCATTCTGGAAACCACCAGTAGCAATACTTGGATCTCCTTGTAGAGAGAAGTCAAGTCTTTGAATAGGAACAGTTGATGTAATATCCTCATCAAAAGATACAACCTCACCCTCAGCTCTGATTGATTTTAGAGATGTAGTATCAAAACTATTGACTGTAATATTAGCAGCAAAAACATCAATACTTTCTGTTACTGTTGTATCCCAACCAGGTGAATTTAAAATTGGTACAACTTCTACGTCCCAGTATGTTGGTGAGTTATCATCGTTAATCGCTTTTACTTCATAGAAACCTTGTGTAAAACTACTGTCATCAGTGTCATCAAGGTAGATATATGTGCCAGGTGGAATTAGTGTATCAGGATCTGTAGTAGTTCTAAAAATATTTTGTCCAACTGTAGCAGTAACTGTTAGTGCAATTGAAGCTCCTTGTGTACCACTAACAAGATAATTAAATCTCTCACCTTCTAGGAAAGAACCACTGGTTAGTGTAACATCTACAGTACCAGTCAGGAATGCATCAACACCTGTAGTTTGATTAAATGTAACATCAATTAGTTTTGCTCTAGCACCAGTGTTGATACCAACTACTTCTAGTCCTGAAACCAGAGCTGATAAACCAGTGTTCTCCTGAAAACTAACACGGAATTGATCAGGTCCGAAAATTTGATGACCAATAGGGAAGTTAACTCCAAAGTCTCCGTTAACTTCATTGTCAATACAAATTCTTTGCTTATCGTCAAAGACCATAGCAAAGTCCCAAGTAGCCACTGCGTCGCCAATTGAGTCAACTTGGTCTCTGTAAGTAACACCAATAACGTAGTTCTTATCACCAAATTTAAAGATATGTTTCTTTGGATTAGCAGGACGAATGATAACAAGACGGAGGTTGTCACCAACAACTGAACAATCTGGAGGTAGAGAGATTGGGTTGTCTTCTACATAGTCACCACCAGATACGATAAGTGTTTCTTTAACGCCAGGTGTTGCCCACGCTAACTGTGCTGCTCTTTTAATAGTTCTTACTGGGTTTACAGCAGAACGACCATCGTTAAGGTCAGAACCAATCTGCTGTGACACATAGATACGACCACCAACGTCATTCGTTGCTAGGTTAAGGACGTATTCTGTAGTTGCAATCTTGTCTGATCTGTCACCTAGTAGAGGTGTGATAGATCTTGGGAATATACCAGCTTCTCCAGTTTCATTATACGCAAATGAATTTGTATCATTAGCACGGAAACCAATGTGCTTGAAGTTAACTTCACCGTTTTGTACAATACCATCAAGGTGTACAGGTGCTTCAGAACCTGTTTGTCCAGCATTGATAGCCTGATAAACGTTAGCACCAAAATATCTGTATGCGTCCTTCTGAACAATAACATTAGCACCCCATGCTGTGCCTGTGTTATTCATAAATGTCTTCAGATTAGGAGCTCTGAAGTTTGTATCAGGCGTAATGAAGTTATCAATATCAAGGTTTAGAATTCTCGCAGTATCAGAAATGATAGATGTAGAAGTTCTAATAGCACCATTAATATCAAGTTCAAAGTCAACAGTATCAAGTACAGATGTAGCCGTAGCACCACCACCATTACCACCAGTAATAGTTACAGTAGGCGCAGATGTGTAACCAGAACCAGGATTATTGATTGCAATATTAACAACTTGTCCATTAAAAATAAATGCAGACGCAAGTGCTTGAACACCACCAGCAATATTAGGAGCACCAATTGTTACAGAAGGCTCAGTAGTATATCCAGAACCACCTGTAGTGACTGTAATTTCGTTTACTCTCTCACCCGTTCTGTTAATACCAACACGAGGTAGAGCAGTGTTAGCATCTAACTGTGCTCTGATAATTTCCTTCTCGGCAGAACCCGTGCCAGATCGGATGGTAAGTTCATCATCGCCAATAAGACGTGGTTTAGAACCTCTTACAAATTCCTTGTCAGAATTGATATTAAAACTCATGGTGCCTGCTGCGCTAACGCCTAGTTATTCCTTTTTATATTTAGCATTAACTTTGCACCTATTGCCATTCAATAGTTATTACTTGTGTAGATACCACCCATTTGATTACATTTGTTGTACCAGCTCTTGTTGTAGAATAACTAAAACGATTTGCTGCTCCTAGAGGTTCAATACTCCATGTTTGTCCTGCAGGAATGTCATCTTTAATGACAGTATTCATACTTGAGAGAACAGAAACATCTCCTGCGGAGTTTGCGTAAGCAACAGATTCAATCTTAGCTCCGTAGACAACTCCAGTTGGATTGACAGCAATAATATTGCCAGTAATAAAACTTAGAGTGTTGGAAGCAATAGGAATTTGTGTACCAACATTATCTAACTGTAGTACAGCAGTATTAAGACCTCTCAAAATGTAATTCGTTGTACTACTATCAGTAAAATTACTGTTTTTAATCTCTAACGAATTAAAATCTTTACCATTTCTAAGTTCATCTACTACTGTGGTTTTGTCTATAGAAAATCCACCAGTAGAATCAAATTTTTCTAATTGAATTGCCATGTTACTTCTTAGTTATTTGAGATGTTAGAGTGATGTTGACAGCTTGTGTACTTCCAATGGCAGCACCAAGTTCAAAGTTAATCTTAACTTTATTATCACCAGTCATTTCAAATGTTGGAATAATAAGTTGCTGACCAGTTCTGACATTACCATACTCTGTATGGAAAATGTCTGTTCCATTATCTATAACACCAAACTCAATATATTCTTTTTCACCTGTTGTTGGATTGTCTGCAGTGACTACTGTTTTTGATCCAACCTCAACCGCTGGGTTGTAAATAATCTGACCACCAGTATTTGTTGTTCCTTTAACTAAAGTTAGATCAGTTGTTCTTGTTGTAGTATCTGCAAGTTCAAACTCTGTAAGATCTCCATCAAAAACTTTAACACCATTGAATGCTCCAGTTCCGAATGTAGTGTTGAAATAAACATCACCTTGATTATCAAGTCTCAATACTGGTTCAACATAAAGACCAGAAGAAAGACCTAGATCAAAGTATTGTTTAGCGGAGTGTAAGAATGTAGTTGTTGCAGAAGTATTATCTAATGTAGTGGCCGCACTATCAAAAGTAATCAATGATGCGGTTACTTCCAATTCATCAGATGTCATTGATCTGATTGTATCCACAGCATAGAAATCTAATGCAGTGGTAGTTAGTTGAGCAGTGTTGTTACCATCATTGTAGAAATACAAGATATTTTCATTTGCACCAGGTGAAGTCTCAGGAATAATATAAGTATTTTGATCAACGTCCTTAACACCACCTAGAGAACCCCAGTTAGTTCCATCATAACCTTCAAACTGACCAGCATCTGTACTGAATCTAATACCACCTTGAATTGCAGATCCTCTATCTCCGTCAGCTCCAACTGGAACTGTTAGTGTAGTATTGCAATTAATATCTACTCTCTTACCAGCATTAGGTTGTAAAACAAGATCACTAATATCTGTAGTAACTTTATTACCAAGAAGTCTTAAATCTCCACTAATAACAAGAGGTGTAAATCCTAAAGGTGAAATTCTAACTTCTTCAATTTCTTCAAATGTAAGTGCAGCAACTGCAGATGCAAACCATTCTAGTTGTGCTGTTCCATTTGGTTGTGTTCCTGTTGTATGTGTTGGTTCACTACCACTAGTAGCAGTAGTTCCTTGTCCTCCATTAGGAACAACGTAAATATTATTTCTCCACTTTAAGTAATCTCCTTCATTTACAGGTTGGTTTGCAACAAATTCTGTATATGTTGGGGCTGTTGTATTTACAGATCTAATCTGTTTGACATTTACATATTCATGCCAGTTAGGAGTAAATCTTTGAGTAACAATATTATCATTTACAAAATGTAATGTATTGTCATTAGCACCTACAGTTAGTTCTGCTAGAATATAAGTGTTACCATCTAAGTCACGAACACCACCAAGAGAAGACCAAGAAGAAGAATTGGAACTATAACCTTCATATTGATTTGTCTCGCTGTTAAATCTAATAGATCCATCTGTTGCTAAACCAGTAGGTCTTTCAGAGGAAGTACCAACTGGTAGAACAAATGCAGTGTTTGTGTTTACCTTTGCAAGTCTTCCTGCAAAAGGTGTCATTTCTAAATCATAGTTATTGATAGATTCAATATTAGCATCTTCAATCTTCAATGCATCATTTGAATTAAAGAGAGTGGTTGTTTTGACCTCACCAGTAGTTGTAATATTACCACTAGCATTGGCAACACTAGCATATGCTCCAAGTGCTACGTCACCAGCCAAATTAATACTCGTTCCTGCATTGATGTCCAAAGCAGCGGATGCATTGATGGTAGATAGTGAAATTATATTACCAGAAATGTTAGAAGCAGATAATGTGCTTGCTACTGTGGCATTGGTAAATTGTGCAGCTGGTGATTGAATATCAAGACATGTAATCTTTCCAGTTTCAATATCAAGTTTAATTACGTCTGCAACTGTAACTTCTGCAAGTTCTGCTACAAATCCACTACCAAATACTCGTGGGTTGGTTGGATCAACTGTAATAACTCCTTCGTCACCATCTTCACCTCCCATATCAGGGTGGTTTTCACAATAATAATAGAGGGTTGATGGTGTAGCATCTGTAACCTTTACCTCAACATATGTTCCAGTTACAGTGATACCATCTGTATATTCTACTCCGTTAAATTTAATACTAAGATTACCAGTTATGGTTGGAGATGGTGATACACGAACTGAAGTTGCATTTATAACTTCTGTTACTACTGTTCCTTCTGCCAATTGACCAGGATCATTTCCTGTCTCCTCCACTGCCATTCCAACTGAGATATTGGAAGTGCTTGTTACATTAATAGTATCATTGCCAGCGGTAACTGTTGTAGCTACAGGACCTACCTCTGCCCATTTTCCATCTGGAAATGTACTAAACTTAATCTCATGACTAGTCATTGAGGCATCAAGATTAAATCTATACCTCTCTCCAACATAGAATGTAAGATCTGGTGCGTAAGTATAACTACCTAATGCAGGAGATATATAAAACTTACCTTCTGGTGCTCTAGCAACATTAATAGTGTATGTTGTGGTAGTTCCAACTTTTCTAATAGCATCTCCATCAGAGAAAGATGCTCCAAGTAATAGAACATAATCAACATTACCACCAGTGGACTTAACAAATCCTACCTCAAATGCTGCACCACCTTCTCCACCACCGTCAATTTCCCATTCATCACCAACAGTAAAGACTGAAGAAGCAACTGTTCCTGTAAATGTTAAATGTTGTACAGCCTCAGACTTAACTGAATACTCAATAGGATTGACAAGATCAGTTGATGCAACGGTTAATTGATCTCCAATAACATATCCTGTACCGCCGTCTGTAACTGTTAAAGTTTCTACTGCTCCAACAACATCAATAGTATATGTAAATGCTGTTCCTCCAATACCCCACTTAGGTGTGAAGGTTAGATTTGCTTGATAATAAGGAGCTGTTGCAGGAGCATCAAGTTCAACATCGTTAGCATCAATAATATTAATAATCTCAAGTCCGTCTGCAACAGTAGTATTTGATCCAGAAAGAACCTGTCCAACAACTAAGTTTGCTGTTCCGCCAGGAATTGTAATAATAGTTGGTGCAGTACTAGCAAATGTAATGTCAGCTGCTCCAGAAACACTAGCTGCTGTATCTACTTCTACTGTAGTTCCATTTGTAATACTAACAACAGTAACAGTAGATCCAGATGGAAATTCTCCTACAGATCCACCTTGGTCTACTGCTAGAACCATGCCAGGTATAACTTCGTTAGTAGATGCACCTAGAGTAACTGTTGTGCTACCAGAAGTTAAAGTACATCCATTAGAAATATGTGTACCACCAATATTAACATTGTTTGCTGTCGCTGCTACTGGTAGTGTCAGAACATTACCTGCAGTGTATCCTGCTGCCTTAGTAATGGCATCAAAACTTAAAACACCTGCGTCTGCAGTGACAGTAACCTCAAGACCACTACCACCGCCTCCACCAAGTAGAGCATCAGCAACTGTTATAACATCTCCATTCTCATACTGGTTGTTACCATTGTCTGCAACAGAAACGTTAGTGACTGCACCAGTAGAAACCTCAACGATAAGTTGAGCACCAGATCCATTACCAGATCCACTAACATTAGTAGCAGCTACACCAGAATAGAAACCATCAGTATAACCTGAACCAGCGTCAGATAGTGCTACTTCCAATCCAGTAACATTGAAGTCTACTGCTGCATCAGATCCACTACCACCTTGTAAAGGAACACCAGTAAATGTTCCTGCAGCATATCCAGCACCGCTACCAGCTGTACCTCTAAAATAATCTACAAAGAATGTACCTACACCATTAGAACCAGAACCACCATTCAAAGGAACAAGAGGATAAGTTCCAAATTCGTATCCAGAACCACGAGTAAGATTAATTCCACCACTGAGAGGAATAGATCTTTTTCTTACAATCTCGTCTTTGTATAAAGTTAATTGAGTTTCCTCAACATCTAAAATATTTTTACTTCCTGAAACAAATGCAATGGTCTTAGAAGCTGGTCTATAGAAACCTAGAGAAGGTTCATTATTGAAGGCTAGTGATGGTAATGGTTTAGTTCCATCACCTAACTTTAAGATACCAGTAGATAGATCACTACCACCTGCTGTTACATTAAAAATCGCTGATGCGATCTGATTAATTTTTACCCTTTGAGACTCAAAGGTATCGGTCTTTGCGACATTAATTGCTGGCATTTTTTACTAACTCTCTAAGTAGTGATTTAATTTCAGAGATTTCATTCTTCAACATATTTATGTCGTCTAACGCGGAACCTAGGTGTTTTGATTTGCGTCTTGCTTCAATAGCAGAATCATCCAAATTGATGATGGCACCAGTGTTTTGGTCTCTTACAAGACCATCATGTCCACTTACTTTGATATAGTCCATGCGCGGAAGTTAGAAAGATGCTACAGCTCTGATATCTTGGATCTTAGGAACGAACGCGGGATCCACTCCAAGCATTACAACTTTGATTGCAAAAGAAGAGAATTCTTCTAAATTAGACACACTATATTTCAAATCTTGATAGGAAGATTGTTTCTCAACAACACTAGAGATACTGTTTTCACTAGTAGCGATTTCAAGTACATCTGGTTGTCCATTGTCATTAAAGTATACCCAATCAATATCCTCAAAGTTTTCTTGACTAGATGCCTTCTTAAACTTGAACAGAACTTCAACGTTTTCAATCTCTTTGACATTTGCCATTAGATGCACATCAATAGATGTTGCTGGATTGTTAATAACAATTTCTTTAGTAACATACTTAGCAGCAGAAGAACTATTCTTAGAAGTATTCTCTGCTACAAAATCAATACCGTCTGCATAAGTTACCTTACCAACTTCAAGATATGAATTTTCTGTCTCAGGTTGATTTGGATATTTAACAAAGTCTCCTACACGGAAGATATCAGCAATTTGTAAACTAATATCAGCATTTCTATTATAGACAGTGCTATCAATCAATCTGTCTGTGAAATTATCATTAATTGGTTGAATATCATTTCTCAAAGTCAACTCTTGATTTTGACTATCCCAAAGCACTACTCTACCTGTAATCTTATTGTCATAAGTTTGAGTCAATACATTAGGATTACGTGCTACAATAGTAGCAGCCTCGTCAATAGAGAAGAGAACTTGTGATGGATTAGATCCAATAACAACTGAAGTCAAACTAGTCTGATTAGATAGAGAAACTGTCTCTCCTTTCTGGAAGAATTGAGAAGTCTTAATTCTTACATACACAGTAGATCCATCAACTCTTGCGATGGTTCCTACAGTTTTAGATGTAGCACCTTGAATTGTTTGATCTTCTTGAATCTCAACACCACCTGAACCAGTTAGATCAAATGTATATACAGGGAAGAACTTAATGATTTGATCTCTTCTACCAAATCTATCTTCAGGACCTTTAGCATTTTCAATTCTGTTGCTTACTGTTTTAACAGTGGCACTTGAAAGATCAATAATGGGACTCAAATGAGACGAAGTAGACGAAAGAGACATCTTATATGTTAAAGACTCACTTAGATTATTAAGTGTCTCATTAATTTCAGAAGCCACAACTTTCTGGTTAGTGAAGTAATGTGGTTCATTCAAGAAAGTTCTTTCATATTCAGTTTGTGAATATGAAGTGTAGTTTGTAGTAGTAGAATCTACAGGAATAATATTTGTAGTCTTAACACTAACATCTAACTCAGTTCCAGTGAATGTTAGATAATGAATCTGTGGATATAGAGTTTCAAATTTTCTGTTGAAAGATGCATATGCAAGTTCTCCACCACCAATAGCGTTAGCAGCAGCTTGAGTAGGACTCTCAATATTATACATGTCAATACCAGAGTTCATTACTTTAAATAGATTGCTGTTGATAGTAGCAGCTGTAACACCACCAGTCTCTTGTACAGTTCTATAGAACACATAAGACTTGCCACTAGTTTCAAATCCATTGTCTCTATGATTAACTTTAACAACAGAGTTGTTATTTTTAAATAGTTTTGATGTGGCGTTGGAACCAGAACTTGCATTGGTCTCAAGAGGATTAGACTCAAGTAGTTCATAACCAAGATTATCATTTTTAAGTAATAGATTTGCTGGTCTACCAATATCAAATTCTGCTCTGTAAAGAGTAAACTTAAGATCTTCAAAAATATCTTCAGTCCAACTTTCGGTATTCTGGGAACGGTATACCGAACCTAAACCTGGTTGAGTGGTAATGACCGTACTTGTAGCAATATCAGTTTCACCAAGTCTAGAAACCCAAAGCTCGTAGTCAGTAGAATCAGTTTCTACCACCAAAGCATATTCAGTATCATTTTGTAGATATACAGGATAATCAAATGCAAAGTGTGTAGGTGTAGTTGAATTAGTTGCTTCACCAGCATCAATTGCTACACCCATTCTGACTGCAGGTGTATCAATGTCTAAGAAGGTTTGAATTTCACATCCACCAGCACCACTTCCAACACCTTTAACAACAACAGATGGTGCTTCTGTGTATCCAATGCCAGGTAAAGAGATTTCTGCATTATAAATTTGACCACCAGAAACTTCAATACTTGCTGTAGCAGTAGATCCGCCAGGTAATTGTGGACTCTCAATAGTAAGAATCGCACTGTCATAATTTTGACCAGGATTTGTAACTCTAACCTTAGATAGTTTTCCACTATCTTTTACAATTGATAATACAAAAGTTGTAGCATCTTTTGCATTTGCTTCAGTAACAGATGGAATAATTAGATCTTCATTCTGTACAAAAGATTTACCATTATGATTACTGAGAACAACAGTGTAACATTGCTCATTAGTAAGACTATACTTACCAGATGCTGTAGCAACTAACTCTACATTGTTCTTATCAAAGATTTTAAGGATAGGACCTGAAGCAGATGATGACGCACCAGTCACACTTTCTCCTTGATATACTGCCATGTTTCCACTTGCAGCACACTTAAGGAATGTATTAGGAGATAAAGTTTTCTCTGAGCCAGGAACAATATTTTTACCTGGTTTTTCAGCATCTACATTTGTAATATAAGTCTTGACTGGAATATTTGTACTCTTCTTATTAAAGTAAAGATCAGTACCAGTTACAAAACATCCACCATCTAGATTTTCAACCTTGAAAGTTTGTGCAAGAGGATTAGGTCTAATAGGATTATCAGTATTGCTTTCAATTAACTGAACACCTTCATTAGACTTGAAGTAAGATGGTTTTGTGGATACAATACTAGCAGGATTTTCTGGAAGAAGACCAGTAGCATAATACTTAACTTCTGCATAACTATCAACAGTTTCTTTTGCTGCATTAGTTGAACTAGAAGTAAATCTAAATGTCAGAACACCAGACGTAATATTAATCTCTTCTGCAGATGTATCATAAGAAACAGTATCAATATCACCAGTCCATGTAGTATTTTCTAGTGGAGGAGATCCAGCAGGAACTAAGATAATACCACTAGCATTACCATACTCATCTGTAGTGATTTCTCCATTGAAAGAAGACAATGAATTACCAGCAATACCAGTAAATCTTAAATCAGGGTTAACCCAACGTTGTACATTTCTACCTTCCAAGAATGCATAGATTCTTGTATTAGGTTTCATCCTTCTAATAATATATTTTACAGGAACACTTCTAGCAAAGAACTGCAATGAAGTAGAAACTAAACTTTCACCAACTGTCTTAGTTTGAATTCCTTTTCCTACCTCGTTATTTTGAGGACTGATATTAGATGTACTTGCTACGGATGCACTAGCAACAGATGTAATGGCTTGTTGTGTATTAACTTCACCCAATGAATTGATAGCAGTAAATGAAGTAGATGTTCCTACCCAGTTAACAACGAATGAATTGAATAGACTAGAGAAACTTTCTTTTACATTATCTTTTGCTAAGAAGATTGTGAATAGATCAGTATTTGTATCTACAACTAATGGTTCTTCGCTCTGATCATACCAATGATCAACAGATGGAGATACTTCACTATCACCAACATATTGAAGAACAACAAATGGATTTGGATTTAGTGTTTTAGATGCAAAATCATTACCTAATAATGAGAGTGGTGAATATGGTAGAGTCACCATATCTCCAGATTTTTGATATCCAGAAACTGCTCTTTGATCTTCTCTAACATTAACTTCTGTTAGATCTACAGAATCTTCTTTAGACTGAGGACGTAGGACACTTTGCTGACTGTCCACTGCACACTTATAATCAAGAGATTGTAAGTTACCTACTTTATGTGCCTCAAAATTATCAACAAAGAAACCAGACTTAAATCTGTCTAGACCAATCTCATCCTTAACCTGCATATTGAGAGCTTGTTGCTCTAGGATGCTAAGAGTAGTATAATACTCAAGTCTTTCAATACGCTTCTCTAACTTACCGATATCACGCATTGTGTAACGGCGGTTATCAACAGGAGTAATCCTTACATCTTTACTGGTCTTTGTAAATGCAGGAATATATGCATAGAACAAAGGCACAGCATCATCAATAGGATCTGGTTTTGTTGGGTTTAGAGATGAATTACCTTCTTTAACTAGGAACTGACCTTTCTTATCTAAGAAAATACCATCAATACGATCTAGGTATTGAATCTGACTGAATGAGAAAGTATATTCTAGTCCAAGATCTGGAGCAGGAGTGCTTGCTAGTACAGCACCAGCACCTGAGAAAGATCCCTCTGTAACTTCTAAGGATGACTTATCTAAGAAGCCAGGAATAATTGCATTAGAATCAACCTTAGGTCTAAAGTCAATTACATTCTTAAGTTCAATGTTTCCAAGCACAGAAGAATTGAAAGTAGGAATCTCATCTTCAGGAACACCTGCTTCATGAATATAACTGTCAATAGTACAGAAATCTCCTTGAGATTGCTCAAAGTAATCAAAGGCAATTAGCAATTGACCTTCTGCTGCTTCAAAACCAGGTTTTAGAACAATACGAGAAACATCATATAAAGTATCTCTCTGTCCACTATCAAATGTATATCTATTAGTTACATCAGTACCAGAAATTAGATTACCAGAAGTGTCTGCAGAAGGTGGTTGAGAAGAAGTTCCTTCATAGACATATCTCAATTTAAACGCATCAGAATATGATAGAGTCTCTACAACATCTGTATCATAATCTTGTCCTCTAAATGGAACGTTACGATCACCAGCAGATGCAACAACAATTCTCTTATTTCTTACAACGGTCTTAAGTCTTGGCTTTGCGTTAGATACTTCTAGTGTTGCGGTTAATTTTAACTTAGGGAATGTTCCATTAGATGGAATAGTACCAAAGTAATTACTTGGTAAGTTAAGACTAATACTACCAGAAGTCAAACCACTGCCAGTATCTGTAGATGAGGAAATTTCAACAGCATCATTCTCAACAAAAATGATGTCACCTTTAACAATGTTAGTAGCATCACCTTTATCAAGAACAGTGATAACAAAATTACTTTCACTGAATGCAGCAAATCTTTGTGTGCCGAATGGCAACTGTGCAGCAAATGTAATTGTACCACCACCAGAAGATGCAGTAGTTACAAAATCTCTACGGAAATAATATTTGATCTTAGTATCTTCACCACCAGCAGAAATTTGAGATACCTGTTTGCTACCAGTTGAATATAATAGAGTACCAGAATTAGTATTATCTACCTTAGCACGTAGACGCACAATACTAGTATTAGTTGCATCGCCAGGAAGAGCAGTGTCTAGATAAATTCTAGATTTAGATGAACCTTCTTGTTTTGTTGCATATTGTACAATAGCACGAACTAGATTATTACTATCATCAGAGAATTGTACAAGATCACCTTGCTGCAATAAAATAGATGCATCAGCACTGAAACTTGTGGACTCTACAAAATTATTTCCTTTAGAACCAAAGAAGGTGAAACTTGTTACAGATTTAATTTCTGCATCTGTTTGACTGTTTACTACAACATCAGCGGAGAAAGTATTAGAGTTTCCAGAACCATAAGCACAACCAATAGACTTAACATTTTGTGGTGTATATGTAGTTACAGTATTTCTGAACAATACAGGAACAACAGTAGCAGCTGCGGTTGGTGTGGCAGCACCATCAGGATTTTTAACAGTTACAGCTGGTGGTTGAGCGTATTCAACTTCTACAGCACGTCTGTTTACAACAACCGCACCATAGATAGAACCACCATTAGTTCTCTTAACATCAATCTTTGATGCATCAAACTCCAATCCATTAATTAATAACGTAGCACCATCTGCATAACCAAGTCCTCTTGCATTAGTAACAAAGTGAGAAATAGTATTTTCTTTAGCAATTCTTACAGTGTTTCCTGCTTCATCTCTAATTGTCTCACCAGATAAGAATCTACCAGATAATGTCTTAACAAATAAAAGATTTCCTGTACTATAAACACCTGTTCCAGTACCTTCTACAACTCCATATGCACCACTTGTAGAACCAAATACATATTTACCATCATCAAATGAGTTAACACCTGCAGGAGTATTCTCTAAAGTAATCTTAGTAAAGAATTGTGGATCAAAATAAGAATATCCAAATGTAGCATTGTATGCTGCTGTTCCATCAGATAGTCTTCCTTGAGATAGAACAACGTCAGAATCAGAATTAAAACCAGAACCTCTACTCTTTAAGAAGAAATTACTTGGTTTAGTTTTACCAATAACAGGAGTAACTGTAGGAGAGTAATCTACAATAAATCCAAATTCATCTGAATTAGTAGTAGCATTATCAGAAGACAGGAAGATTTTTCTTTGGTAGCCTGCATCAGCAAGATCATACTCAAGCAAGAACAATTCTAATTCAGCTTTATTACCAAGAATTGTCAATTCCAAATACTGCACTGACTCAGAAGAATTAACAAGTGGTTTATTTGTTTTAGCAAAAGATAAAGTCTTGAATGATCCGACAGAAGTTGTTCCTCCACTCTCAGATCTAGTCTTAATAAAATACAAAGTTCCAAACTCACTTTGGAATGTAGAGTCTGTAACAGAACCAATTGGTTTAGCAACACTTGAAATTTGAAGTGTTATAGTCTTAATACCATCATCAACTCCAAAACTTAGACCTCTTCTATCAATAGTTTGTCTATGATCAGTTGGCAATTCTGTATTGTTTAGACCAACAGATCCATCATTAAATGTAGAATATAAAAATACATCAGGATATGCAGTTAGCTCAGATCCTTCCTTGTTCAAAGGAACACTACCATACACATTAGTGATATTGTATGTTGGTAAACCTTTACTCTTAAGATTTACATTGTCAGTAGAGAGACTTTCTCTTGCTTTATTAATATCAAGATACTTAGTTTCTTTATTGACAATCTCATAACCTTTAATATATGCCTTGCCAGGTCCGATACTAGCAACCATTTTTCTGGAAGCTTCACTGGCATTCTTACCGTTATATAAACCAAACTCGTCTACAGCATAGATTCCTTTATTGCCATCTTTCTGAGCATACTCTCTGATATCAACAGCAAAATTATCTACAACATAATCTCCACTTTCATCAAATGTTCTACGAGCTAAAGTTTGTTCTAGAACACTAAAATCTGTAGATTCAATTTTTCTTTGAATAACTCCTCTAGAAACTGTTAGGAGTTGAATAAAATTCTTATCGGTGATTGCATTTAGAGCAAACTCTTTCAGTTCTAAACTAATCTTCAATCTATGTGCGCCTGGCGCAGTATAGTTTGCAGAACCAATAGAGTTGTCGTATAATGATGCGTCTGACTCTGGTGTTACAATTTCTTCTTTAATTGTAAAACCTACCTTTGCAGATGGTTTGTCATAGTATTCATCAATAACAAGCAATGATTCATCACAACGAACGAAGTAACCATTGACAAAGTAAATACCTTCTTCTACTTTAACAGCAGAACCAAATCCCATTGCAGGACTTTCTAATGAAGTTACATCACCTGTATCAGGATTAGTAATTTCAATACTAGTAGGAAGAACACTACCGTCTGTACCTACAACTAATAAAGGAGTATTGACACCATTAACTACTTCTAGAGTCTCACCTTGTCTAAAAGTAGACTCAGTATTAGAATTACCACTATTGATGTAACTAACAAACAAAGTATCAGCAGAAGACTCAGTTGCTAACTTCGTTGCTTGAATAGTTCCAACAACACCAGATGTAAGACCTTGTAGTTGTTGTCCTACTAATTGACTAATATCATATTTCTTATAAACAATATCGTCTCCCTCTGAAATAGCAACCTCAGAGACAGACGATAATTTAACGTAATCTAATTTTGTATTGAGACCTACCTCACCAGGAATTACAAGCTCTCCCTGCTTGAATGCGTATTTTCCAAAACTCTCAATCTGGTTCTGAAGGAGAGATTGTACTTGCGTTAATTCCCTACTTTGAATAGAGTAGCCAGGACGGAAAAGAATCTTATAGAAATTCTTACTCGCGTCAAAGTCCTCATAATAAGGATTTACATTTAGGTTTGTCTTCTGAGGCATCGTACTCCGCCAAAATACTAAGTATCTAGTCCCTAGTATTTAGCGCAGTTTCTAGAATTCAATAACTAACTTGATATCTTCAATCTGGTCAGGAGCACGAGTGATTAGTCTTCTGTTCTCAACATAGATGACATCACCAGAATTATTTTCAATTTCAGGTGCTGCTAGACCACTTGCGAAAGTGACACCTAATAGTGCGGAACCATAACTTGTGTCTACAGTACCAGAGGCAGTAGATGTTTCACCAGTAATAGCATTAGAACCATTGGATGCGAAAGGTCTCACAACTCCAGAGTCTGTATGTGCATCTACAGTTTGGATATACTTAAGAACACCAGCAGTTGTAGAACCACTATCAAGTGTCCATGATACAACTGTACCATATGCAGTACCACCAGCAACAGTCTGTTGAATTTTCTCATCAACAGAGTAATCAGCAGTAGCACCTGTAATTTTAATAGCTTTCAAACCAGAAACAGTATCTCTAGTTTCAAATGTTGTAGTTCCCCACTCATATGGATCAGCAATGATACCAATACGACGGAAGTCGTTATCAACAGGGAAGTCACCGCCACCTTCAGAATAAGTTAAGCGAATGTTTGTCATTACACGCTTACCATTCAATTCTGTTTCGTGATCAGAACCGTGGCCACCTTCAGGAGGAAGGATAACTTCTAGAGCACCAACAGCAGCACCAGGTGTTGCAACTGCACTGGATAGACCAGAGTTGGAGAATAGGTTGCCGTTAGTTAGAAGAACGTTGGCATAGGTATAACCTGATCCACGAGATTGAATCTCAG
>Ga0213860_10000123_pt1 | contig 29876 bp, 26 predicted proteins | sample PICome_3_FD_160118 | JGI IMG/M metagenome (GOLD analysis project Ga0213860, IMG submission 160118) | Coastal seawater microbial communities near Pivers Island, North Carolina, United States - PICO550 | ecosystem: Environmental > Aquatic > Marine > Coastal | place: USA: North Carolina...
CTCCTCTGAACACCATGACTTGACTTTCGGATTCATGTCGAGCCACTTAAATACATCACGCTCCCATAACGATCGAAAGATCACGTTGCTGTGGTCACCTGAGTATTTGCGGGTATTCTCTACAATGTATCTTCCAGAATATGCCATCGTTTGATATAAATAATGAAGAGTTTACTTAACTATCTATAGGAAAAAACATGCGTGCTATACCCGTTCCTCAGCCTATAGGCGACGTTGCAAATCCGGCTAACTTCAATAATAAAGATTTTCCGACTAGTGCGGTAAGAGAAGTGGAGACCGGTGATACTATATATCCGGCACCAGATCCGGAAAACGATGTTCTGTCAAATGAACCCGGTGGTGCAAATGTCACGGCTCATCGGCAAGGGCAGAAAACCCTTAGTGTTGGATCTGACACATTACAGTTTCCTTTAGATGCAGCAAATCCTGCTTATTCAGGAAGAATCACTTTTGAGCTTAGGAGAATTGAAACTATTTCTCTTAACACTGAAAAGATGATGTCCTTAGCTCCTCTTGATAATGTAATTAAGCAAGGTGGAGAACTTGTAAGTGAAGCTATCGCTGCAGGTTTAGATGCAGTTGGTTTGACAGATATTGAACGAGATGCCGGTGCTGGTGGATCCACTGGAAATAGCGGCTCCTATTTTGCAGACATTGACACCGAAGGTGTAGTTGCAGGCGAAAGCGAACTTTTAGCTAAACAAGCTAACGATGCAAAAAAATCGTCTACTGTTGAAGACATTAATAATTTGATGAGAGGAAAACTAGACGATAAACCTGTTGAAGGCGCACCAAAGGTAAACCTGTTCTTTCCTTTGTCTGTGCAAATTGATGACACTGTTGACATTGGATCTGGAAATTTAGGTGGATTGGGTGCTGCAGCATTAACCGGTTTAAAAAACAGAGAAGGTATTGCTACAGGTGTTTCTAATGCTGTTGCAAAAGGGTTTTCAGATATTTTCCAATATGCGTTTGGCGGGTTAGATGAAGACACAGCGCGCTTTGTTGCAGCTAAAGCAGGAAAGTTTGGACCACAAGGAATACAAACAGCAGTCTCTGTTGCAAATCAGGTTTCAGTTAATCCTAATACTCGTGCTGTGTTCAATACTGTTAACTTAAGAGCATTTAGTTTTACTTTTAAAATGATTCCTAATTCCGCACAAGAAGCACAGGAAATACAAAAAATTGTAAAACATTTTAGATCAGCTTTATATCCAGAGATTCTTGATGTTGGCGGATTGCCGCTTGGATATAAGTTTCCTCCATTGTTTAGAATAACATTTAAACACAGAGGATCAGAAGCAAAGATTCCTCGTTTAGAATTATGTTACTTGAGAGGCATTCAATCAACATATAATCCTACTGGACAAGCTTTCTATCGCGATGGCCAGCCAAATGAAATTGATATGACCTTACAATTCCAGGAATACAGAACACTCCATAAAGCAGACATCGAAGAAAGAGGATTCTAATATGCAATACTTTAGCTCTATGGAAACTGTGTTTTATCAATTCGGAAATGAAACTTCTGCAACACTTTTTCAGGATATATCTCGTTATATCGATATTATTGATGAATTAAAAGATAATGTTATATCTTATTCACTGTATGATATTAACGAAGGATATCGACCAGACCAACTTTCACAAGCTTTGTATGGAAGTCCGCTATACTACTGGACTTTTTATTTGATGAATGATCATATCAGAGAGCGTGGCTGGCCTTTGTCAAATGAAGAACTAATAAATGTTGTCAATACAAAATTTCCTGGTGTAACATTGACCACAAGAGATAGCTTAGTTAGTAAATTTAAAATTGGACAAACTGTTAGGGGTGCATCTTCAGGCGCGACCGGGAAAATTGTTCATAGAAATTTAGACTTAGGACAGGTAGTGCTAAGTGATGTCACTGGAACTTTTAACTTAGGTGGTGAAGGTATACAGTCAAACGTTACTTCGCTAACAGAAACGACGACTGAATCAATTGTCGCAGTATCTTCATCTTTAGAAAAATTAGCAGCACGGCATTATGTTGATGGTAATAAAAAAATTACTGATATTGATCCTGCGATAGGGCCCGGCGCGTTATTGACAGAAATTACAAATCAACAATTTTTCTATGATGAAAATGAAAAGCTAAAAGAAATTAAAATTATTAAGCCAAACTTAATTGAAAGAGTTTCATCAGATTATAAAAAAGCTTTAAGATCTTAATATGTCATATCCTAATCCAGCAAAGAATACTGTAGATGATTTTGAATTAGAGGAGGTAATCTTTACCAGCAACAGAGGTGAAGGTACATCCTACGCTATTCAAAACATCATAACAGACTTTGATATATACGAACATTTAGATAAACCTTTCTTGTCAATGAAAATGGCTATTGTTGACACAGTTAATTTTGTGCAAAGTGTAGATTTGCAAGGTGGCGAATCAGTACGTATTACTATACAATCTTTAGAAACAAAGAAGGCTGGAGAAAAGATTGTCAAGAATTTTATTGTTGACAAAGTTATTCAATCGACAAGACCCGACGATAAAACAGAGGTTTACTATCTTCATTGTTTCGAAGACATCGTGTTAACTTCCAGCCTTGTAAATATTAATCGACACTATAATAATACTCCTGCTAAAATTGTTCAAAATATTATTAATGAATATTTAGGAAGAAATGTAATCAGATCTACTGATGAATACCAAACAAACATGCAAGTCATTGTTCCAAACATGCATCCAATCGAAGCTGCATCTTGGATTAAGAATAGAATAACAAGTGTTGACGGATTTCCATTTTATTTGTATTCTACTTTAAATTCTGACGACATGTATCTGGTGGATTTAGGACAATTATTATCACGCAGTCCGATTAATAAAAAAGCACCAATGACGTGGATCCAATCGACCAGTCAACAACATCTAACCGATAACGTTATGCCTATATTAAAGTATGAGCATAAACACGTCGACGATATTCTATCTTTGATTCGAAGTGGTTATGCAGGTGCAAGTTATAACTTCTTAAATACATTAACAGGACAAAACTCTCTTTGCGAGTTTGACGTGACAAATGATGTATTCGAACAGTTAAGAGATCATACTATATTTAAAGAACAAAATAGATATAACTATCCATCGAGTGCAGGACTTACAGTTACTGGTTCACAAGTCATGACTAAAATTGCATCAAATGGTTCTTATAAAAATGCTAACTATAGTGTTCGAACTTTAGATGAAGAATCTGATCCGATTGCGTATAAGAAAAGAATAACTGGTGCAGCACTGAAAAATTTCATGTCAAAAGCACCAATCACTGTACAAGTAAATGGCCGGCCGTTTATTGCTGCGACTGGTGATTACACTATTGGCAACGTTGTCAGATTGTTGTTTTTAGATTCTCAATTAGAACAAGATAAAACTGCTGATCCAGATTATAAAAAGTCAGGTGATTATTTAATGTATTCTGCTAAGCATTCTTTCTCAACTAGGAATCCTAATCGAGTCGTTACTACTCTTCTTTGTGCAAGACTTTCTATGTACTCAGATAATTTAAGTGTAGGAGACTTCATGAATGTATAACAATAGTTTTTATGGCGATGATGTTAGATGGTTTATTGGTCGAGTTGTCGATAATAACGATCCGCTTCGTCTAGGAAGATTGAGAGTTAGAATCTATGGTATACACTCGGGTTCAACAGAGCATATTCCAGAGTATGCATTACCATGGGCACAGGTTGTAGTACCGGTTACAGAAGAAGGTTCGACTGGATACGGAAGCAATCCTGCAATATTACCTAGTGCACAAGTCTTTGGTATTTTCTTAGATGGTAAAGATTCACAACTTCCTCTTGTCATTGGATCGATACCTAAAATTGAATCTGACAAAGCTGATGATGATCAATATACTAATCCAACTGATGATCAATTACCTGGTCAGTCGAATGCAGAAAAAATATTCTTGTATTTAATATCGGATGATCAGCATGCATATACACCGGAACAAGCATGTGGAATGTTAGGTAATCTAAAACATGAATCTAATCTAAATCCATTGCAGGTATCTGATGTTCCGGGTGAAGATTCATATGGTATTGCACAATGGAATCCTGCACCTGGTGTAAAACGTAAACAGGAATTAATTGAGTATTGCACCACTAACGGATACGACTACACTTCGCTGTTTGGCCAGTTGAAATGGCTTAAAGCTGATTTAGATAAAAATAATTTTCGTAGAGTTGATAAAAAATTAGGTGATTTAAAAGATGCGCGGACTGTCGAAATCGCATCAAAGATCTTTGAGTTTAAATATGAAGCACCACAGCCAGGAAGCACAGACGTTCGAATCGAGAATTCTTTAAAATATTATGAGACTTTTGTAACAGGAACATCATCATGACAATACAAAAGGCAAAAAATACTAATACGATTACACTACAGTTTACACCAATTAAAATTAATAGTGTAATTGTCAGAGCCGCGCCTGGTACACTCGGTACAAATGCACGTGGTTATAAAGTGTCGGGTAAAACGATTACACTAAGAAAAGTGCATGGTGAAATTACTGTCGATTACGAATATGATCTTGCAGAAAATCCTGAGGGCCTGAAAAAATTTGCAGCATTTTCTAAACAAGCCTTTGGTCAAGATCTGACCGCTGCGACTATCGCCAATTCCACAGAAGAACTTAACACTGCGGCCAATACATCGAAGACAAAAAGAGCTGCAGTAGAAGGAACTGTGATTGGTTTAGACGTCAATAAAATTCTTGGTGGATTCCAGTCTTTATCTGCTAATATTAGTGAAGGTGATACTGCAACAGATGAAACAGTTGTTAGTTTGTTGGTTGACGATGTTCCGAAGATCACAGTCAAGAAAACACTCGAATCAACAGATCAGGGTGACTTACTATCACTGACCGGTGTAACATCAACTGGTGGTCAATTGAATGCTACAGTCGTTACAGGAAATCCGAAAGGTATTGAAGCTGCACTTACACAAGTCATTGGTGCAAAGAAGTCATTAACGAAGGATGCACTACAGCAAGTGTCTGCTGTTCCTGCAGAAGTGTCGGTGGCGATTGAAGAAGATATTCCAAATGACGTAATGGTAAAGTCTGAAAAGATTGCACGTAAGACCATGATTGATCTGAAGAATCCATTTAAATCGATTAATCCACAGACTAATTTACAGGATCCTTTCGGTTCATTAGGTTTAGACTTTGGTAATATACTTGGTGCGGTACTCGGTAAAAAGTTAAATGTACCTCAGGTGTCAAACTTCGGTGATCAGATTCCTAGCTTACCGGAAAACTTTGAATTGCCCGAAGGCGCAGTACCTCCACCGCCGGTATTTGATACTAAAGGGTCTACAAACATTGGAGCAAACTTAAGGGATCAGACTCCTTTACATGAAGGAGAAACCAACACTACACCGCCTTTAAAACTAGGAGGCGAGACTGCAGAATTTTCTTTCCCTCTACCAGCAAGTTATGTGTTTGAAGAAGTAGGCGGCAGAGAAGAACTTGAAGCAGAATTAAGAAAAGTTGAAAGAGATATCACGACTGCAGTTGTCAGATGGACAAAGACATATACCGATCAACCACTTGATGCATATGACCTGCATGCTGAGCATACTGCTGCACTTGTTAGACTATATGGTGCTGCGGGTATACTGGCAGTGGAAAGATCTACACCGGGTGCAATGGGGATTCAGTGGCATTATGTAATTCGTAGAGATGGCGTGATCCAAAGAGGACGACCATTGCAAAAGAAAGTATTGACTGTTGGAGATAAAAACCTTGTTGAACATTCTGTTCATGTTGGTTTTGTTGGTGGATACAATGGAGTTGCCGGTACACCGAACGCAATAGCTTCAGCCGAATCATATACACCTAGCCAATGGGAAGCATATGATTCTTTCCTCGATGCATGGTATGCTGCTATACCGGGGGGCCAAGTATTAGGATACAATGATATCATACCGGAAGCGACGGGCCCTGGATTCGATGTTAGTCTATATGTCAGTGGTAAGTACAAGAAGACAAACGTCACTGAAACAAAAGTCTTATCTACACGTGAATTAAATAGTCAACCTCCTGCACAACCAGCTGCACCATCGCGTGTCAATGAACAGGAAGATCCTGCATTGGTACCGAATACTGTTGCACGGCCCGACCTGATGTTAGGCTTTACCGACGGATCGTTTAATGATCCAGGCTTAGGATTAGCTGAAGTGACCGAAGAAGTCGATAGAGCAATCCGTCGTTCGAATGAAGAGTATAATCGCCTAGCAATTGATGCCGATCGTATCTTTAACGATACAAAGAATCTGCAGAAAGATGCAAAGAAGAATTTCACTAAGCCATATCCAGACAGTGTAAAGAGTGAAATCACGGCTGGATTCAAAGAAGTAGAAGAACTTGAAGATAAAATGTATGCGATTCGAAAAGAAATGCAGAATAACGGATATGGATATAATGAACAAACTGAGACATGGGAGAAATCGTCATGAGTGTAAAAAAGCAACCGTTTGATGACGATATTAACGAAGACTTGAGATCCAGTGAATTTGTACATAGTGCAGATGTAGATGGATTTAAAGATCGTGATGGTCAACTTCCTTTAAGGCAGTATAGCAATCAATCATCTTTAAATAAAGCAGCGAGAGGTGGTAGACAAAATACTGTATACTTAGGTGGCGGTGATATCACTGTTGACTTAGGATTAAAACCTGCTTCTTCTTCTAGCTATCCTAAAAACCAAGTAAAGAAAACAATCACTGGACATATTGTAGAGATTGACGATACTCCTGGCAATGAAAGAATGTTGTATCGTCACCGTACCGGATCCGGTATCGAGATGCGAGCAGATGGAACAGTTATTGTTAGTTCTGTTGATAATACAGTTCGTATTACAGGCGGAGATGAAAAAGTAATTGTAGAAGGTGATGGTGAGATATCCTACAACGGCAATCTTACATTGAATGTGACAGGCGATTTTGATCTGAAGGTTGGTGGTAACTTTAATGTAGTGACCAGTGGCGATAAGTTTGAAGAAACACGTGGTGCACGTAGAGAAGTTATTGAAAAGAATTTTGAGCAGAAGGCAAAGACAAATCGTTCAGAGTATACACTTGGCGTCCACACAGAAACTGTATTGAAAGACAGGAACACAATTACAAAGGGTAATCTGAAAGACATTATTGAAGGTGATGTTGAAAGAGTTGGTGGCGGTAAACTTCTAATGTCAGCTGAGAATATTATTACACTATCATCACCGAATATTAATGTTGGTGCAAAGTCCTTGACTGTGATTGGTGATTCGGGTACGATTGGTGGTGAGAATATTATTATGTACAATTATAACATGTATACCGGTCATTCAATTGAAGCAGTTGATACTATTACTACTGCTACAACTTATTCTGATCGAGTTAATTCTACATCAATGCATGCTACTACATTCCACGGTGACTTAGCTGGCAAGGCAGCAAGAGCAGGTGATGCTGATACTTCTGCTGCTCCTGGACCTGGAGGTGGTTCTATGTCAACCGTAACTGAAACAGCTACTGTTGTAGATACAACTGCGACTAGACTACCTAACCTGACTCGTATGAATGCATACCTGCATAAGTCAGATTTAGGTGTAAGGCAAATTGATATTGATCCCGGCGAGGTAATGAAGAATCAGATCGATCGCAGTGTATTGAATGGTGGAATCGCTACACGTAAATTAAGCACTGCCGAAGTCAGGTCTAAGATGAGAGATCCGATTACATCTTCGAATAAGCAGTTTGTCGGTACTCAAATATCTGAAGGTAAACTATCTGCAACTTACATTAATGCTATACCTCCAGCAATTGGAAGAACAGTGACGAAAGAATCTCTTCCAAGGCGAAATAGAACTCCTATCGGCAATACAATTAACACTAGGAGATTTACGTAATGGCTGTTACTTATATTGTAGATCAACAGTATAATCCTGAGTTTCAAGAAAAGATTACGGCTCGGACAAAATTAGCACCGGGTATTACGATGGCTAAGTTTCTTGCAGGATATGGTGATAATGCAAACATGAACCATATTACGAAAGACATTGAAAAGCTAAAATTAGCTAAGCAATATTATTTGCATGGCCAGGTGATGAGGACAGTTGCAACAAACAAAGCAGAATTTGAAGACTTTCGTTTAGTTGTTGCAGAAGGATATTATCGTAAAGCTCCGGATGAAGTATTACAGGAAGGTAGCATTAATGATAGTTTGTCAAAAGGATATGCAGTTGTTTATGAATTAATCGATGAACACGGATTCAATGCAACTAAAGAAACTTTCGACCTTGCAGTATTCTGGAAAGATAATTTACAATTCGAGAAGATGATTCTCGATTATGATACTTACGATCCGAACGGAAGTTTAAATGCACAGATTATTTTGATCATGCCAAAAATTCAAGACCCCTGGTATGTATCGTATGATAATGATTTAGAAACACGATTCAATAATTATGTACAGGCTACTGATGAATTAGTTGAAATTTTAGGGAAACCTGTAGAGACTACAGCTAAAATACATGGATAAATAGCATAAATAGTTTTACACGAGATAAAAATGGCAAATAGAGCATACGCAACAGAAGACGGAAATCTAAATACTAAGTCCGTATCAGTTGCAGTTAACAAGACATATACAGATATTGACCTGTCTTTTGCACGTAGACCGAGCGGTGACGTATTTAAAAAAACGGACGTCGCTTCTGTTAAACAAGGTGTAAAGAACGTTCTGTTAACACGTGTATTTGAAAAGCCATTTAATCCAGACTTTGGAACAAGACTAAACAATATTCTTTTTAACTTAGATACTGAATTTGATGATGACGATGAAATCAAATCAGAAATTTCGAAAGCAATAGCGACGCATGAGCCAAGAGCTCGTGTTGTAAGTACAAAAGTTGCTATTAATGGTGAGAGGCATGAAGCTCGCGCCACAATTACTTTCCAGATTGTAAATACTGCACAAACATTTGCAATAGAATTAAATCTAGCGAGGCTAAGATAAATGGCAACCACAATTAAATCTGCTGATCTAGACTTTGATACGATTAAAAATCGTATTAAAGACCATCTGAAATCAAAATCAGAATTTTCAGATTACAACTTCGAAGCAGCTGGACTTTCAAATCTTCTTGATGTGCTAGCGTATAATACTCATCTGAATGGATTAACTGCTAACTTTGCATTGAATGAATCATTTATTAACACAGCACAGCTTCGTAGTTCTGTCGTATCACATGCAGAAGCGCTAGGCTATGTTCCTCGTTCGTTAACAGCAGCACAAGCAAAATTAAAATTATCAATTATAATTGCTACTTCACCTCGCCCTTCAGTTGTCACACTGCCTAAGCATACTCAGTTTACATCGACTATTGATGGTGTAAGTTACACATTTAGAACATTAGAAAACTATACGGCGGCTGACAACAGTGGTGTATATGAGTTTAAAACAAAGGATGGTAGTGATTTAATACCTGTGTCTGAAGGAACTTTAGAGACTAAAACTTTCTTTGTCGGAGAAGAAAACGATGAGCAGGTGTATGTTTTAACTAATCAATCCATGGACACTGAAACGTTAACAGTCAAGGTGTTTGACAATGTATCAAGCAACTCTTTTGAAACATATACAAACTTAAGAGATGCAATTGAAATAACAACTACTTCAAAGCATTATCAAATTAAAGAAGTTCCTAATGGTTCCTTCGAACTTTTATTTGGAGACGGTAGAACTACCGGGACTAAGCCAAGTGCAGGTAATAAAATTGTAGCTGAATACTTATCGACATCGGCGGCTCGTGGAAATGGCGGAACAGTTTTTGCACCAGTTTCACAATTAAGTGTTGCTGGTAGTAATTATGATATTGCTGTGACAACCGGCAATGAATCTGCGGGTGGTGCAGGAAAAGAATCAATTGCTTCGATTAGACGGAATGCACCGATTGGATTTGCATCGCAACAGAGATTAGTTACAGCCGAAGATTATAAAGCACAGATCTTAGCACGCTATGGAAACTTTGTAAATGACGTAGTCGCCTGGGGCGGACACGATAATGTTCCTCCTAAGTATGGATGCGTATATGTATCTTTAAATTACAAAGATAATATTTCTGACGAATCGAAGATTGAAGTAGAAAATGCTATTCAAACTACACTATCAGAAAATATTTCTGTTATGTCAATTGATACACTGTTTGCAGATTCGATTACTACATTCCTCGAATTAAATACATTCTTTAATTTAGATCCGGATCTGACAAGTAAAACACCGTTGGCTGTTGAAAATGATATCGACACTTTAATAACATCCTTTGCTACGACTCACCTGAAGAGCTTTAGTAAAGTATTTAGAAGATCAAACCTCTTGACCGAGATTGATGATTTGGATGAAGCAATTCTAAACTCGCGCATGGAAGTTAAATTACAGCAAAGGTTTACTCCATCACCTGGACAATCTCTTTCATATGACATTAATTTTCCTGTAACGATTGCACAGCCAGATGACGAGAACAGAAGAGTTACATCAGGTAGATTTACATTTAATAATGTAATATGTACTATCCGTAATAAATTAAGTGGTACTAAACTCGAGATTGTCGATATTGACCAGAATATTCAACAAGACAATGTTGGATCATATGATCCTGTAAAAGGAACTGTCAATCTCGTAGGCTTTAATCCAACTTCTGTTGAAGGCGGTACAGTTTTAAAGATCACGGTTGTTCCTACAAATCAAAGTACAGTGCGTCCACTTCGGAATTATGTGCTTGATGTAGACTTAGACAATTCAACTACGTCTTCTCAAATCGATTTCCAAGAGACAAGAGTTAACTTATAATGGCTCATAAGCTTGATGACAATGGTCGTAGAGATCTTACTTTCTTTCGAAGAAAGATTAAGGAAGTATTGCCTGAATATTTCAGAGCAGAATATCCTGATCTAATTACATTCCTCGAAGGCTACTATGACTTTATGTTACAGGAAAATGGTCCTAGTGCTTTTGATTTAGATATTGAACAGCTTTATCGTGTAAGAGATATTCCGGAAACTGAGCTAGCAAATCTTAACAGATTAATTAAAGAGCTTGGTGGTAATAACATTGAGAACGGCGATCTATTTGAAGATCCTCGTTTTACGGCACGTAGGTTCGCCGACTTCTATCGTTCAAAAGGTACACGTAATTCGATTAGAGAATTCTTTAGAGCTTTCTTCCAACAAGAGGTAGAAGTCGAATACGGCAAGAAATCTATGTTCTTTGTCGGTGAATCAAAGATAGGATTTGATTCTCTTAAATTTATTCAGAACTATGAGTTATATCAGGTCTTTGGCTTACTAATTAAAACAGGATTAGGCACAAAAGACTGGGACTTCTTATACAAGAAGTTTGTTCATCCTGCTGGATTTTACTTTCAAGGACAAGTTGTCAATGAAGGACAAGCAAAATTAAATATTGGCAACATGCCTATCTCCTTGATTGATTCAAGTATTGGACCTGCAATTGTTGGTGAAGCTTTTGGCACGCTTTCTGTACCATTTACACAAGATGTCGTGCTATTCGATAATCCAAAGGGCGGAAAATCGATTGCAAGGATCGATGGAAATCTTATTTCCACTTACCAGTCGTTTACTGCTAATTCGCTTATCACCAATTATAATACGATTGAAGATCTGTTTACACCTAATCAGCCCGGGTTTGATGACAGTGCTGCAGACTTTACTGCTACAACATTTACTTTCGATGGATCGATATATACCAGAGAAGATACCGAGGTATTTACATATCGCATGAGCTCCACCGGAAACACTATGGATCGAACCTCAGAAACTTTTGATGACGATGGTTCAAGAACATAAAAATTCTTTATAAATAAAGTTAATCTATCTGTAAGAGGGTAACATGACTAGACAAAATATTGGAATCGGCTCTGCTGCGAATGATGGCACAGGGGATACGCTAAGAGCAGCCGGCCAAAAAATTAATGAAAACTTTGGTGAACTGTATTTGATGCTGGGTACAGATAGTAATACGCTATCTACTCAAATCAGTTTAACAGGTGGTGCGATTGTTTTCGAAGGAGCCAGTGCTGATGCTCATGAGACGAGCCTTGTAGTAACTGATCCTACCGGAGACAGGACAATTACGCTCCCCAACGCAACAGGTAACGTAGTTCTTGATACGAACACTGTTACCTTAACAAATAAAACGTTGACCAATCCTACGATTGCAACAATGACCGGTGTGACCACGATTAACAACTTAACTGTTCCGAGTGGTACCGATACCCTTGTCGCAAGGACAAGCACTGACACTCTTACAAATAAAACTCTTACGACCCCTACGATTAACTCACCTAGCATTGGTACTTTAATCAATGATGCGAATGGTGCAGAGATCATTAGACTGACTGCCACTGGTTCTGCAGTCAATGATATTACCATTGCAAACGCAGCTGCGAGTGGTCATCCCTCAATCACCGCATCTGGTACAGACACAAATATCAATTTAGATCTTGCAGCCAAAGGAACAGGTGCGGTACGTACAACTTCGAAGTTAGCGTATTCTGCAGAAACCTTAAACACTGCAAGCCCTACAGTTTCTCAGACTGTACCTCTTACAATCTTTGATAGAGGTGGTGCGATCGCAGCAGGTTTAGGCGGTGGTTCGGTCGTCGGCGAAACGAAAAAGTTTGTTAACATCAACAGCGGCGCAGCCACAGTTACACCTACTCCTTTCGCAAATGGTACTTCCTTTACTATTGCACAAAACGGAGCAGTTGAGTGTATCTGGTCAGGATCAACCTGGCATCTCCTAGGATTCGATTCAGCAATCGCTGGCCTGATTACAGTTACACCATAAAGAGATAAATCATGACAGCAATTATCACCGACGCACTTAAATCAAAAATGTTAGATGCCGTGCATGACGAGTTCAAAGCCGGATCGATTAAGTATTATATTGGTGTAGGAAGAAGTGAGCAGTGGGATAGTTCTGAAACTGTGCCGGCTGCAACAAATTCTCTTCGAACAATTAGGAATTCTAGACTGAGCTTACAATCAATTAAGTTAGCTCAAGATGCATCCTTTGTTATTCCTCGTCACAACTGGTCAAATGGTACAATATACAGTGCGTACGATGATGCATACTCTGCATATCCTACAAATGCATACTATGTCATGACAGAAGACAATCAGATTTACATTTGCTTACAGGCTGGTAAGGATAGTAGCGGTTCTGCCGTTGCTTCTACTGTAAAGCCTACAGGAACAGGACTAGTCCCTATTCGTACTAGTGACGGATATGTATGGAAGTTCTTATATTCCTTAAGTGGTGTGTCATCTTCTCGATTCCTTTCGGCTAACTTCCTGCCAGTAGAAAAGGTTGAAGATTCTGCCGGCTCACCTTCTATCAATGCAATTCAAGCGGAGCAAGTTGGAATTCAAAATGCTGCATCTGCTGGACAGGTAATTGGTATTAGTGTTACTGACGGTGGTGCTGGATATACATCTGCTCCTACAGTTACAATTCAAGGTGATGGATCGGGTGCTGCTGCTACTGCGACTGTATCTGGTGGTGTAGTAACTAAAGTTGAACTTGATTCAAGTGCAGACTCTGGTATGACTATGGGTGCTGGATATCACTTTGCTGGTATCGCTTTCTCAGGCGGCGGAGCTACTACAGCAGCGACTGCTAGAGCAATCTTAGGGCCGGATAGTGGAATTGGTGCAAATGCTGTAAAAGATTTAAGATCAACATCACTGATGTTTAACACTAAACCGGCTGGCACAGAAGGTGATGATTGGATTGTTGATCAAGACTTTAGACAAATTGCTTTGATCAGACGTCCTACAAAATACGCTGATTCAGATTATCTTGGAACAACCGGTAAGGTACTCAGGTATTTACATTTAACATCAACTTCTGACGCTGCTAACTTTGTAGTTGATCGCACTATCACCGGTGGTGCTAGTTCTGCAAAAGCAATTATTGACCAGGTCGATAGTGATAGAATTTATGCTCACCAGACAGAGGCCACCGGATTTGCTTCCTTCCAAGAAGGCGAGGCAGTCAGTGCTCCTGGTGCAACCGGAACTCTGAAGGCAGCTAACTTTGACACAGACACTGATGCATTCACAAATGATGACGTTAACAAGTTTGGTGGCGAGGTTTTCTATGTAGAAAATAGATCGCCGGTAACGAGAGACGCAGCTCAAACTGAAGATATCAAAATCGTTATTAGTCTATAAGGTATGAAGAATGGCAACGACACTTACTAGTAATACTTTTTCAAATACGTATAAAGATGACTTTGCCGATAGTGCGGGTTACCACAGAATTCTTTTCAATAGTGGTAAAGCTCTACAGGCTCGTGAACTTACGCAAATGCAGACAATTCTGCAAGAGCAGGTTAGAAGGTTCGGTGATAACATCTTTAAGGAAGGCTCGGTTGTAAAGCCTGGTAGCGTTGCTCTTAATACTAAGTATGAATTCGTCAAATTAAATACATCATCAAATGCTCTTCCTACTGACACGAGTACTCTAGTCGGAACTTCATTTACAGGTCAAACATCTAACGTTATTGCAAAGGTGATTGAAGTTGTTGATGCGGTAGGTTCTGATCCCGCTACAATTTACGTACAGTATACTAACACTCTTTCTTCAACCGCATCGACTGCTGCGCCTATTCGCTTCGACGCAGGTGAAGATATCAATAATGGTTCTGTTACTTTAACGGTGCAAACCACTAACACTACTGCGAATCCTGCGATGGGTACCGGTTCACGGTTTTCAGTATCGACCGGTATTTACTACACAAAAGGATTCTTTGTCTTTACTGATAACCAATCCAAAATCATTTCAAAGTACAGTGATGCACCAGACGCCGATATTGGTTTTAAAGTCGTAGAAGAAATTTCTTCAGTGGCTGATGATACTTCGTTATATGACAATCAAGGTAGCACACCGAACCTTGCATCGCCTGGTGCTGACAGACTAAAAATCAGATTAGCAATTGCTTTGCGTTCTGATATTGCGTCTGATGAAAACTTTATTCACCTTGCTACTATTAAGAATGGAGCAATCTATTCTACCAATGAGCCATTAGATGCTTATGAAGTTCCTAATGATGTGATTGCACAAAGAATTTTCGAAAACTCTGGCAACTATATCGTAGATCCTTTTACAGTTAAGTTTGATTTAGACAGTGATAACACTAAACTACAATTACAAGTAAGTGAAGGTGTCGCTGTCGTCGAAGGATATAGAGCTGCTCGATATTTTCCGACTACGCTGAGGATCGATCGATCCACACAAACTGTTACTTTAGAAAATCAGCAGAGTGCTGCTGACTTTGGCAATTATGTTATCGTCAACCCGGATAACACTAAGGGCTTGCCGAATATTAATGTGTTCCAAAAATTAAATTTAAGAGATGCTACTAATCATGGCGGATCGACTATCGGTACTGCTCGCGTAAGAGCAGTCAATGAAGGAACTGGAACTAATTATAATTACCACTTATTTGATATTCAAATGAACTCTGGTGAAGCTTTCAGAAATGTAAAGAGTATTGGTACTAGCACATCTGACTATTTTAATCCTACTCTGGAAAATGGTAAGGCGGTATTAAAGGACCCTCTGAATAATCTTATGCTATTTAGCATTCCGGAAGATAGGCCGCAATCGATCAGTGATATTACTATTGATGTTCAAAGAAGAATTAGTGGTGTTACTTCAAACGGTGCTGGAGCGGGTACAGTACCTGCTTTATCAGGAGCCGGCGAGACATTTATTAATTCCGGAGACTGGATTGCTGCAAAGGAAGACAGCGGCATCGTTGATAGTATTGTCTTTGCCGCTGATGGAACATTTACTGGTGCTCCGGCAAACGAAACATTAGAAGTTTTAGCCTACGTAAGAAAAGCTTCTGCTACCGTTCGTCAAAAAACTCTGACAGATGCCAGTCGTATTGGCGGAATGGAATCTGACGGATCTGGTACAAAATTCTTATCACTAAGAAAAGCCGATATCTTTTCACTTACTGAAGTTGTTAATGCAGCAGACAGCGCTGAAGATTATTCAAACAGATTTTACTTAGATAACGGGCAAAGAGACGCATTTTATGATGTTGGTCGATTAGTCTTAAAAGCGGGTAACTCAGCTCCTAGCGGTAATATTTCTGCAAAATTTAAGCACTTCGAGCACGCGACTAGTGGCGACTTCTTTGCAGTTAACTCTTACACCGGACAAGTAGATTATGCTCAAATCCCCAATCACATTTTGTCAAATGGTGCGCGCGTTCCTTTACGTGAAGTAATTGATCTTAGATCTGTAAAAGATTCTGACGGTGAGTTTGCTAGTTCTGGCCTAGGTGCTCGAGTTCATGAGGTTCCTCAACCTAATGATCTTGTGCAGTTCGATGCTATTCACTTTTTGCCAACTGCCGGTAAGCTTGTAATTAATACCGAAGGAAACTTAGTATTTGAAAGAGGAGCTGCTGCGCTTTCACCGCAACTTCCAATCAAGCCTGACCAGTCTCTAGAATTATACAATATTGGTCTTGGTGCTAATACGCTTAATGATTCTGACGTAAAACTTTTAAAGATCGATCATAAAAGATTTACGATGGCAGACATTGGCGAGCTTGAAAGAAGAGTTGACAAATTAGAAGAAGTTACTTCCTTATCTATGCTTGAAATGGATACAAGAAATTTTGATGTCTTAGACTCTGCCGGAAATAATAGAACTAAAGCTGGATTTTTTGTTGATAACTTCTCCACACAAATCTTATCTGCTACAAATAATCCTGAGTATAACGCTTCAATTGATCCACAGAATCAAGAATTAAGACCTGCACACGGTGAAGATAATATTAAGCTTATATATGACTCAGATGCTTCAACAAATGTTATTAAAAAAGGTGATAACATTTATCTAACTCATAGTCAAGAAACATACATCAATCAAAATCTTGCTAGTCGAGCGATTCGAATCAATCCTTTCTCAGTTGTCGTGCATGAAGGTACAATACAATTATCACCTTCCTCTGACGAATGGAGAGATGTAGAACGCGCAGCACCTAAAGTAGTTGATGGAGGAACTCGATTAAATACTAGTCAAGCTCTTATGTGGAATAACTGGCAATGGAACTGGGGCGGAACACCTATTGAAAAGCTCAAAGTCGGATCAACTACTAATACTAGAGATACATCTAATTCTACACAAAATATTACTAACGTCAACAAAGTGGTTGGTGAAGAAACAGTTAGAAAAGTTGTAGCAGATCGTGTTATTGATGTAGCACTAATTCCATTTATGAGATCACGCAAGATCTTCTTTAAAGCTCAAGGACTAAGACCTAATTCAAAAGTGTTTGCGTTCTTTGATGGAAAATCTGTTGCTAACTTTGTTAGATCAGAAACATTCCAATATCATTCTGACAATCCAACTGATTATGGAAATGTTAATAAAAATATTACTGCCCATCCAGAAGGTAGTGGAACTCTTCAAACGGACGCGAACGGTGAAGTTGCTGGTTCGTTCTTTATTCCTAATACTAATGCAATTAAATTTAGAACTGGAACTAGACAGTTTAAACTACTTGATATTAGTGTCGACAAAGAAGATGATGCTCTTGCTGTAGCGCGCGCTCCGTATACCGCAACCGGATATATCGATACATATCAGAAAGAAGTATTATCAACTCGTGTTCTTACAGTTGAAGGCACAAAAACTATTACTAATAAGAGAGCTGCTTATCAAAATAGAAATAATGATGACAACGCGCCGCGTGGCCGGCCACATCTTTATGTTGGAGATGGTAAGTGGAGTAGAGATCCTCAGAAAATTGCGCGGTACAATTATGGTCCGTATGCAGAAGCTCGGCATGGTCAAGCAATGCTTGATAAAGCAGATCGCAGACATGGCCCTGCCAATAGCCCAGGACATGTCCATCATGACAATGGCAGCAGCAACAACGACACTGGATGCTTCTTAGCGGGAACTCTTATCTCAATGGCTGATGGCACAAAGAAGGCAGTTGAAACAATTGGTCTTGGTGAAAGACTTGCGCTCGGCGGCATGATCTTTGCTTGTGGCCAGTTCTTCTGTGATAATCTTTGGGACTATAAAGGAATCAAGGTCGCCGGATCGCACTTAGTACAAGAAGAAGGAAACTGGGTCAGAGTCGAGGAATCAGTTCATGGTACCTTTATCAGTGACGAAACTGTTGTGGTATATAACTTCGGTACTGAGAATAGAAGAATCCTTATCGATGATATCACGTTTACTGATTACTTCGAAGTAAGTGAGCAGGAAAAACTAGAAATGATTGGTGATGAATATTTTGATAATTGGAGAGATCATGCTAAGTTGGCAGATCTTGCAAACGAAAGGGTAATGAACAGTTGAAATCTAGATTATGGAACTTAGATAATGATTATGATACTTTAGTTAAATGGTGGAAAGATTGGAATTTTGGAAAAGTTCCACTTGAAGTTTTACCACCTTTAGGTATTATGATTGAAAATGATAATGGTCCAATTTGTGCAGCAGGTTTATATGTTGGAACAGGCACGAAGTTTTGTATTATGGAATGGCTAGTTAAAGATAAAAACGCTAGTTTAAAAGATTCGCATAAAGCAATTCAAATGTGCGTTGATCAAGTGATGGAACTTGCTAAAGAAAATGGATGCACATTAATGTATACTGTTACAGCAGATGACGCATTAGAAAAAAGATATACTAGAATGCATGGTATGACTTTAGCTGAAACTGGTGTAAGAACTTATATAAAAGATTTAAACAACACATATGAAGATCTGCTATGGATTCAAGATGATGAACAGTGGAACAAAAGTAGAGGGTTAGATGGCAACAACATCGACAGGGTATAAGCGGAATAAACATCCGATTGCTCAATCATTCTTTGTAGACGAAATTAACGGCATCTATTGCACAAAGGTAGATTTATTTTTTGCTGCAAGAGATACTTCGTTTCCTGTGTCTTTACAAATCAGGCCCATGGTAAATGGCCAACCTTCATCAGACACTATTCTCCCAGGAACACATGTTGTAAAAGCAGGCACGGCTGTTAACACCTCTACAGATGCAACAACTGCTACTACATTTGAGTTTCCGGAACCGGTATTCTTAAAAGGTTTAACGGATTTTGCTTTAGTTATTACTGCTGATTCACCTGATTATCAAATTTATATTGCTCAAACAAATGAATTCTTAATTGGATCTACAGAAAAAAGAGTTGATAGACAACCGGTTCTTGGAAGTCTTTTCTACTCACAGAACGGCGCCACCTTCACTGCAGCGCAAAATCAAGATTTAACGTTCAATCTTCACCAAGCTAAATTCAATAATGAAACAAATGGATTGGTAGCATTAAAGAACGCTTCGCTGCCAAAGCATCTTCTTGCTCCTAATCCTATTTCAGTAGAAGCTACTAGTAGCACTGTTACTGTCAGACATTATAATCACGGAATGCAAGTCGGACAAACTGTAAATCTTTCAGGTGTTGACTCTGCAGGTGTTGGAGGTATTACATTTGCAAATCTAACCGGAAATAGAACGCTTACAAAGGTTGATGCATTTGGTTATCAGTACACTGCTGGTGCTGCTGCTGACTCGGATGTTATTGGTGGCGGAATTAATGTACAAGCTACTAAAAATATTCCATTCTCAATTATCTATCCTAACGTTGCTTTTCTTAAACCTAATAGTACTGAAATTCAAGCTGGAATTAAAGCGACTACTAGTAGATCATTAGGCGGCACAGAGACCAGCTTCCGGAAACAATCATCATTCAATGATTTAGTTCTTAATGATAATAATGAAGCAAATGAAATTTACATGGTGGCTAACGCGGCTAGTGAAACTGCAGAATTAGGATCTGGTGTAAGATCTATGGACATTCAATTGCAATTAATTTCAGAAGATAATAATGTATCGCCTATGATTGATATGCAAAGAGCATCTGCTGGATTAATTAACTATGTCATTGACAATCAAACTTCTTCCGGTGATTCTATTGTGTTTATTGAAGAAACTGATGCTCGTGGCGGGTCATCTGTTTCAAAGCATGTTACAACACCAGTACAATTACAAGAAGGAGCAGTCGGAGCTAAGATAATGTTTACGGCTAACAGGCCTCCTTCTGCTATAATCGATGTTTATTATAGATTTGCTAATATCGACGAGATTCTAGCAGATAAGCCATACATTTTAGCCACTGAAGAGACATCTAATCCAGTTGATGAAAATAAATTGACATTCCGCGAATACCGTTATCTTATAGGTGGCCAAGGTGGAGATGAAGCAGAATTTCAACAAATGCAATTTAAGTTTGTGTTCAGATCAACTAATATGGCGCGTGTTCCAGTAATGAAAGATTTAAGAATTATTGCACTGAGTGTATAATGAAGCATATTAAAGTTGATGGTGAAGCCGGATTTGTTAGAGACGCGAATACCGGTGCGATATTGAATATAAATAAAAGTGAGATCGCAGCTGCGCGCGAAAGAAAACGTCAAAGGAAACTAAAAGAACAAGAATTGCAAGATCTAAAGAATGAGGTAAGTGAAATCAAAGAGCTTCTTGTTAAACTGATAGAGAAACAATAATGGCAAAAGTCACAGTCCTTACCACTGATACTATTTCACAATGGGTAACTAAAAGTAACCTTGTGTCAGATGAAATTGGAGATAGAGCCAATTTAACGACCAATGTTGATTCTGACATTGTCGGCGCTATTAACAGTTTGGATTCTGATATTGGAACGCTGAGTTCTTTGGCAACTTCGGCGAAAACAGTTGTAGGTGCTATTAACGAAAATCATACTCAATTAGATAATGTAGATTCAGATGTTGGCACACTTTCCTCTCTTACTACAACCGACAAGTCGACAGTAGTAGCTGCCGTTAATGAGCTGGATGCTGAGTTAGGCACAATCTCGGCCGGAGCTATGGGTACTACTGCGTCGACTGTCAGCGGTGCTATTGCTGAACTTGAAACAGAAATTGACACACTCAATACTTTTGCTGAACCAACTCAATCTTTAACGACTACGGCGACCACGCTGGCAGATGGTATTAATGAATTAGACGCAGAGCTTGGAACGATTAGTGCCGGCGCTATGGGCACGACAGCATCAACTGTCAGCGGAGCAATTGCAGAGTTAGAAGCTGAGATTGATACTCTTAACACGTATGCAGAACCTACACAGTCTTTAAATACTTCTGCGACTACACTAGGTGATGCTGTTAATGAGTTACATACAGAAATTAACACAAACACAACTAACATTGGTACGATTGGTTCTCTCGCCACGAGTGCATCTAACTTAGTTGGTGCAGTTAATGAAGTTCATACAGAAACAAATACTAATACATCTGCGATTGGTACTCTTGGTTCTTTAACCACATCAGCCACAGGAAATCTTGTAGCAGCAATTAATGAATTACAACTCGAAATTGGACAAATCGATTCTGATTTAGCGTTTAGTAATGTGGTTGGCGATGTCCGTACGCTGAATACAACTACACAAACTAGCACTGTTGCTGCAATCAATGAGTTGCATGCTGAAATCGATTCGAACACAACTAACTTCAACACAAATGTAAGAACTGTGCTTTCAGTTGGTTCACCAGCATCAGCATCTGGCACTGGAGCAATCGCATATAATTCAGGAACCGGTGTATTTACTTACACTCCTCCAGCACTAGCCAGCCTTTCCAACACTGATGGCTTGACCGAAGGTTCAACTAATCTCTATCATACAACTGCACGTGCAACTGCTGCTGCTCGAGCAGCCGTAAGTGTAACAGATGCGGGTGGAGACGGATCGCTGGCTTATAATAGCTCAACCGGAGTATTGACATATACTGGTCCAAGCGCAGCTGAAGTAAGAGCACATATCACAGCGTCATCTCCAGTGAGTATTAGTAGTGGTGTAATTTCTGTGAGTGATGCTAGCACTTCAGCTAAAGGCATTGCATCGTTTAGTTCAACCAACTTTAGCACTTCTTCTGGTGCAGTGTCAATTAAGAATGATGGTGTAGCAAGAGCTAACTTGAAAGATGAAGTAGAACTCATTATATATAACTCGAGTGGATCAGCTATTAAGACGCTATATGGCGCAGGAAGTTAAATTATGGCAGTACGGACTCCCGTATATGAAGATAACGGCAACTTAAAAGAAATGTCTTCTGCTATGATCGATCAGATTGTAGCAAAGGCCATTTATCTTTATTCTCTTAATCCATCAGTAACATTAAGTCGTGTATCAAGCGGAGGCAACTTAGGTAGTCTAACAGACTCGTTTGTTATTGCTGGTTCTTCAATTACTCGTGCAGACAGGTTCGCGACCGAAGGTGAAACTAGCGAGCCGTCAACGTCGACTGAAACTTTTGCACATATATCTCAAAGCACAGCTAGTATTTCACAACCTGCTGACACTGGAGGAGTTGCGTTTCCTTTATTCGTGAATAGTGGAAATTTGCAAGCCATGTCAGGAACAGATTTTTTAGATACATTTATTGAGCCAGCGATTACATCTCTTCAATCCGGATCGACTGGAACAGCACAGGGTGGAACATATTTTGTTAGCACTAGTACATCCGTGAGCGGTGCTACTGCTGTAAGTGGAAGTAGAGTTTTTAGAGATAGAAAAGCTAATGTAGGTGCATACACCGCTGGTGGAATTCCGGAATCTCGTACACAAACAACAACCGTAGCTAATTATTACTTGCATAGAATTAATGGTGCTGATTCTGCATACACTGTTCCAGCATATGCTAGAACTGACAATAATATTCAAGCGTATACAGCCTCAAATTTCAATACTCTTTTACAAAATTATATCAGATGGGCTGCAGTAAATCATACTGGATACAGAATTTCTTATGCATACGGTGGATCCGGAAATACAAGAGGATCTTTTACTAATACTTTCCTGACAGGAGTGACTGGAAATTATCAGACTAGAAAAGTAAATAATGATGATTACAGAGCACAGGAATTTCCTAACGGAACAGAAACTACTACGAGCACACCATTTAAGATTAGATTGACTTAAGGATTATTATGTTTTTTGAAAATGATGAATACAAATTCGTGACTGCGCGTTTTACTGATCAAGAAAAAACTTTCATTCAAACCACATGGGAAGATAAGCAGAAGAATCTGCATACACACGGTATTGAACTAGATATTGATCATCCGCACTACATTCAGTTACTAGAACTCATTTCTCTAGATGAGATTCATGAAAATACTGTCAATCATTTTAGAGAAGAGAGAAAGATATTTGAAGAAGCAGTTTATGCAATTGCAAAAAGAGACGGGTTGATTGCAGAAGTTTTATCGGAACAAAGTAAAAATAAGTATAGTGCTTTAGTTGATTCTGTATTTGTTGAATATGATGAGGAAAAAGATAAAGAAGATTTGTTTAATTTAAAATTAGCTTTGTTTGAATTAGATCATGTGAGAAAATCAAGTGACAGAGAATTAAAAGCAAAACTAAGGAAAGCACCAAGTTTTATTCATGCGATTGGTGCGGCAATTGAAATTTATTCCACCAACCCTTAGTTTTTAAATATTCATAACGCTGATTAAAAAGAACGACTGGATATTCCGGTCGTTCTTCTGTTATAGTCTGGTATGAACAGAATCCATAGTAATAACGTTTTGGCTGAAAATTTTCATACAGGTATTGATCCATGCCTTTCCAATACTTGACGAGATAGTAATCTAAATCACTTATAAATTTTTCGTGTATATGAGATAAATCACCTTTCCAAGAAATGATTGATGAATTTAGAGGTGTATGCCAAGCGTCTCTCCACCATGCATGACATACATGTAGACTATCATATACGAATCGATTGCAATCACCTTTAATCACTACATCTAAATCAAAGTACAAATAATTATTTTGCTTAAATTTTTCAAACATCAATAATTTATTAAACACTCCGTCATAGTGATCCTCGGTGATTACATGAAATTTTTCATATTGCAAACAGGAGTATTTGTCAATCATATACTTTAGATTGTCGACATACCACTGATCGTACTTAGTACCAGTTTTTACACAAATTATTTCTAATGTCATCGTTTTCTACATGCTTGTGTATTGTGTTACTAGGATTTGCAAAGTGAACAATTTTAATATTAGGATTAAACTCATCCCCTAAATACATGTACATTTCATCAAATGCTTGAATGTACTGTCTGTTTAATTTATTATTGTTATCGAAGTCATCTGTATATTTTGCTACCCATTCTCCTGGCATAGTTGTAATATTAATATCATTTTCTATGCAAGTGTCATAGACAAAATTTTGCTCACCAAAATATCGATAGTGAACAGTGCCATTGATAAAATAATGTAGTTGCCATTTTTCCGGATCTGCGATAAATTTTTCCCATACGGCTTGAAGACTTCCGGCTTTAAACTTGTACCAACCTCCATTGATTTTTAAGTCATCGCCGCCCCACCACTTACAATAAGACACTAATTCATTATTATTTACAGGATATGATATCATGTCTGTTATATCTGAAATGATCACCTGATCGATATCCATCACAATAATATCACCATCACCGGTAAATTTTTTATCAAAAAACTGCATCTTAAACCAGTGCTGTTTGATGTTTGTATTCGACGGAAGTAAAATTAACTCGTCACATTTTACAGGAGTGTCAGAATAACACACAAAATGAACAGGAACTTTGCAATTTCTTTTTATAGAATTGTAAAGTTTCTCTACATAGTCAGGCGTGTACTTTCCTTCAAAATATAAACAGAAGATCTTAATCATACACGTCCTCAAATCTTTTGTTGATAACATGAATCATCTTACTGCACTCTAGATCTGTGTCTAAATCGTCATACACTCTATGCCAATTGTATCCTATATTTGTAAATGGAATATTATATTTCTCAAGTAAATATGAGAGAAATATCTCGTTATTATTAAAATCAGATAGCAGCTTCATACTATCTAATCTTTCTTCATACTTAAGAGTTGATATAGATTTTTTGTTTCCGGCGAGTATTCCAGTATTTACAATGTGTTCGTCATATGATATAATATCATCATTGAATAGCATTTCTCTTTTTGCAAAAGTTTTTGAACACCGGTGATATTTGTCTCTCTGTAATTTTTGACCAACATACTTTTTATAATTGTTTACGCTTGATGATAAATCACCTTGCCAATCAGTGTATTGGTGATTTACAATTTCTTTTTCAATAATATGATTTGTGTTTTCGTTTAACACGCAAATTTTACTTAAATCAAAAACATCAAAGAAGTTTTGTCTAGTAGTGGGGACGACGTCAAAGTCTAAGTATAAAACTTCATCATATGTTTCTGCAAATCTTTCCATCATAATTATTTTATAATGCTGCAAATCAACATAACTCATTTCACTCGGAGTCACCAGCAAAAAATCGGCAGAGCATAGCTTTGCATACTCATCTTTACTTTCATAAAGACGATGATAATATTTCTTAAACTGTGCAGTGCTATAGTCAGTTACTCTTTCGTGTGTAGGTAACTGGCTATAGATACTGAATACTATTCTCTTCACAGAACTTCCAAATGTGGTCAAAGTTTTTATTGATTGCATGCACAAATTTAGTTTCCTTGAATATATAATCGTTATCAAAAAAGAAATGCCATTTTTCGTCAAGCCATTGAATCGGCGTGTTTGTTTCTTCTACTCTATAACTCCATAAGGTTTCATTGTCGTGTCCGAATCCTGCAGCCACGTTTTCCGGATACATTGCTTCTTCAGGATTATTAATCAAATAATCCATAAGCTCAATATTAGATTCAAAATTAGAAAAGTAATCGAGCTGTGCAAGATGTTTAGAATTTGCACCGATTATTCCTGTGTTGTACACGTGATTTGACGGTGACAGTCCTCTATCGATAAGCATAGCCGAACAATTATAATGCTTGGCTGTAGGAGATCTATTATCTAATAATCGTTTATTGTTTCTTCTAATGTGATCATCATTATGAGCAATCGCTATTCCTTTACTTAAGTCCCATACATCAAAAAAGTTTTCGTCTGTAATCGGAACAACATCGAAATCTAAATATAACACATTGTCGTAAGAAAGTAAATCGTAAAGTAGCTTGATCTTATAAAAATTTATGATGTTGTAGTCAGTTATTTGAGGATACTGCTCTTTCATTTTGTTGTAGTATGGAAGATAATCTGCGTACTCGAATATTTTAAAATCTGCTCCTACTAAATCGGCGTACCTCTTTTTTGTTTGAATAAGCTTGTCATAATTTCTGGCCAGTTCAATCTTAGTTCTTTTAGATTTCGAAACAGTGTCTCCACGATAAGCCGGCTGGTCATCGAGTTTGTCCTCAGGTATATCGATATATAACGTGTAGATTACTTTAGTCATCTGCTTCCAAGTAACGTAAATCTTTTATATTCTTTCATCGGAATCTCATTCGTAAAAAAGACTTCTTGCAATCCACTTTTTAAAATAAACTCTTCTCTATCTGCAACACAATTTATATGTTCAGGGTGATCATAGTAATTGTTAGATTGCAGTGCGTATATCACATTCGAATATCCATCATGAAATTCGTACATATTTCTCATGTGTTCACAACTCGTGTTAATGATAACATTATCTTCAGACAAATCTTTGTGCCATTCACTTGTTTCAAACATATTGTAATGAGTAATCTCAAAATTATCTGTAAACTTTTTAGTGTAGCTCTTAAGTATTCTACGAACACTTGTATCTATGTCATTAAGAATAAGTTTTTTTATTTTAAAATTGTTAACTAAGTATGGTACAATAAGAGTTCCATACCATGCGCCGACGACAATGAAAGTGTACTCGCGTTCGTGTAGATGCCAATGCATCCATTTAATTAATTCTTTTTTACTTTCTACCTGTGTTTGGCAATAAGTTTCTGTGTACCTTTTGACCTCATCAAAGGTATTTAACTTTCTTTGCATTTCGTACAGATACTCTACAGGAATCTCAAAGTTTATTGCCATAACTCATGCACCGTCTTATCTTGTATTTCGTGTTGTTTTATTCCTTGATTGAAAATTAGCACTGAACCTTTTTCTTTATCAAACCCTGTATGGTGATACGACTGAATCCAATCGTTTTTGATTGTGGCAATCTCAAAGTGCTCGAATTCATAGTAGTAAAATACTTTATCTATTCCTTTATATTCTTTGACAAGCATTTTCTGATTCTGATCAAAGAAGTCATACACTCTTTTTACTTCCGGCGTATGATTCCACATCATGATAGAAGAGTTTAAGTCGCATGACAAATTACGATTATATCCTTTGAAATTACGTACAGGATCTACCCAATAGCATTCTGCAATCGTAAGATTATCCTTTACTTCTTCGACTAAATGTGTTATATTACCATATATTACCACATCTAAATCGAAAAGTAAACAGGTATTTTTAGGAATTCTTTCGTCGCCGAGTAACGTGATTTTGTTCCACCACCTTTCCCACCTTTTATCTGTTATAGATAAACAGGTAACAGAATCGATGATTCCATTCGAATCATCAGTAAGGCAGAACATTTGAAAAGGTTTATGAAAGTGACGGCTGACCATCGAGTGTAATTTATTTACGTACTCTGATGAATAAGCTGTACCCCATTTGACGCATAGTATGTTAATCACTGGTATCTCACATGGTTTTCACGATGCAGCGATCGCCAAAATAGATGGCGATGGTAATATTATTTATGCATCTCATTCAGAGCGATTATCCAGAATCAAGAATGATAAAGATCTTTCTCCTGATTTTAACATTGAAGGGATAACAGTCTTTTATGAAAAACCATTCGCTAAAAACATTAGAAGACTTTATGCTGGTCAGTCATGGAAAACTAGACCAAAGTATGATCGGTATGTAAAGCATCACTGGTCACATGCAGCCGGATCGTATTACACTCGTCCTTTTGACGAAGAGCCGGTGTGTGTTGTAATTGATGCAATAGGAGAATGGGACACTGCTAGCATTTGGTGGAAGAAGAAAAAAGTTTGGTCATTGAAATATCCAAAGTCCTTAGGATTATTCTATTCTGCGATTACGCAGGCATGTGGTTTAAAACCAAACGAAGACGAATATATTACAATGGGTATGGCTGCATTCGGAGATCCAATACATAATTTAGATCCATATGATTATTACCATAAAGGAGTTAAGTTAGAAGGAAGACCAGAAGATCTAGCTGCATCAGCACAATGCATAATTGAAAATGAAATTATGAGCATCATGCAAAGAGCTAGAAAATATTCCTCTTACCTGTGTTATGGTGGAGGAGTCGCTTTAAACTGTGTAGCAAATTCTAAGATATATCATATGTTCGACAAAGTTTGGATTATGCCTTCACCTGGAGATTCTGGCGGTGCTCTTGGTGCTGCTGCAGCATACTTAGATAAAAGATTAAATTGGAAGGATGCTTATCTTGGAACAGATATTCGCAGTACGATCGATCCTCGTAAAGTTGTTAAACATCTTGTTAAGCACGGTGTGTGTGGCGTGGCTAATGGCCGTGCTGAGTTTGGTCCTCGGGCCCTTGGTAATCGTAGTCTTCTCGGTGATCCTCGTAGAGATATCAAAGACACTGTTAATGAAATTAAGAGGCGGCAAAAATTCAGACCATTCGCACCAGCAATCTTAGAAGAATGGGCAGATAAATATTTTACAGGACCTATGAATGAGTATATGCAATACGTGGCTCGGGCAAACCATGATTTCAAATCAGTTACTCATGTAGATGGAACAGCTCGTGTTCAAGTTGTAAAGAAAGATTGCAGATCTATTTTACGATTAGTATTGGAAGAGTGGTACAACAAAACTAAATGTCCAATGCTTCTTAATACTAGTTTAAATATTAAAGGGCAACCTATAGTTGATAGTACATATGATGCTGTAAACTTTGAGAAAGAATATAATGTTAAAGTTTTCTAGAAAACCTTTGATGATTGCCGGCGGATGCAGTTTTACAGATCCTAATTTTAAATCTTTAGTACATCCTGAGCTTGACACCTCCTGGGATAAATGGCCTGCTATTTTTGCAAAACAACATGATTATGATTTGATTAATGTAGGAACATCCGGAGCCGGCAATGAATATATTGCTGACACTATTATTGATGCAGTTAATAAAAATCAAGACGTAAAATTAGTTATGGCTTTGTGGTCTGGCTGGGATAGATTTCAAGTCTATAGTGGTGCGAAGACTTTCTTTTGTCCTCTTAATATGGCTTCAGCAAAAATAAATGGATCTAGCAAAGTGCTATCAGATAAAAAACAAAGTGAGATATGTCTTAAAGAACCAAAATTTAAAATAAAGTATGAGATATGTAAGTCTGTGATAGACAATTTTTTTGATACTAATGCAATTCTAAATTCAAATATGAGAAGTATGTGGATTTTACAGGATTTTCTTAAAAAAAGAAATATTAAATATATTTTTGCACAAGGTGTAAATCCTATTCAATTAAGTTTTTTTAATGAAGATTTTATTAACAAAACAATAAAGCCACTACTTAATGATTTTTTAGAACACATGTATTATGACGATCTAGATACTTTAAATTTTTATGGATGGCCATTGATTCCTATTATTGGCGGCACTCATTTGGACAGCATGATATATCAAAAGGGCAATGAATTAAAAATTTCTAATGAAGATGGACATCCAAACTCAAAAGGACAGAAAGAACTTGCTAAGATATTTTCGGAAGCTTATCAAAAAATTATGCTTAAACGCAA
>Ga0213860_10000125_pt1 | contig 29792 bp, 28 predicted proteins | sample PICome_3_FD_160118 | JGI IMG/M metagenome (GOLD analysis project Ga0213860, IMG submission 160118) | Coastal seawater microbial communities near Pivers Island, North Carolina, United States - PICO550 | ecosystem: Environmental > Aquatic > Marine > Coastal | place: USA: North Carolina...
GCAGAAATAGAATTATTAAAGTCTTAAAAAATGAAAAGAAACACTATTACTGTAGAGCAAGGATATACACAAGATGATATTGATAATATCACCACACAGTTACCATACCAGCTTTCAGAAATCTCTGGGCTTTCAAGAGGTGCTGAGGATTATGAAGATATAGAAATACACTTTTTATTTGTTCTAGCTAACGATTTTTATAAAGATGCTTTAACAGCAGAGCAAATAGCTGACATGGAAAGATATTTACCAGAAAACTATCAAGACTTATATACAGACTAAGTAAAAACCACATAAAATAAGTGATATACTAATTATAACCAAATATTAACTTTAAAACCAAAACCATGACATTTTTTTACCGGACTAGCTCGTGGGGCAGTCAACAAAGAACCGATCAAGAAACCATTAAATTTTGGGAGCATTTATCTTCCAAAGCTAACTGGCGTATTGTGAAACTACCAAATGGTTATTATCAAACCGAATACAAACACATAAACTGCGACTGTAATCCAGAAAAGGATTTAGGTTGTAAAGACTGGGTGGATGTTACTAGGCGAGAAACAATTGAAGCCGCTGAAAACGCAATCGATGCTTCAGTAGAACACTACAAAAAGAAAGTAGAGTTCTCGCAAGGACCAGTGGTAGTTAAAACCTTTAAGTAATAAATACTATAATCTAATTTAATTTAATCATGTCAGACGCAATTGTCAAAAACCTTAACTTCGGAGGCGAAGCTAGGGAACAAGTATTTAAAGGTATTGAAAAACTCACAAAAGCCGTTAGCTCCACTTTAGGGGCTAGCGGTAAATGTGTGATGCTAGAGGACAATCAAGGAAAACCATTAATCACAAAAGATGGTGTTACTGTAGCAGATTCAATAGTACTTTTAGATCCAGTAGAAAACATGGGAGCCACGCTATTAAAAGAAGCGGCTCGCAAAACAGTACAGGAAGCCGGTGACGGCACAACAACAGCAACAGTGTTAGCTCATGCTATTTTAAAAGAAGCATATAAGCAAGCTGATAAATCAAACTCTAGAGAGTTGAAAAACGGTATTAATTCGGCTGTAACTAAAGTTGTTAAATATTTAGAAAAAATATCAGTACCAGTAGAGGGTAATATGATAGATCAAATAGCAACAATATCAACAAATAATGATGCTGATCTTGGTGAAGTTATTGCTGATGCGTTTAGGTCTGTAGATAAAACAGGTATTGTAATGATGGAGACCTCAGCCTCTGGTGATACTGAAATGGAAGTTATAGAAGGAGTTCAATACGGAAAAGGTTTAAAGAACTCTCACTTTATAACAAATAAACAAAATAAATCTGCAGAGCTAGACAATCCGCTAGTGTTGATTGTTGAATCGCCTGTAGAATCAATTAGACAAATTCAAAGCGTTTTAGAGTTTGTCATTAAGAATAACAAGCAATTGCTAATCATTGGTGATTTAGAGCAAACAGTTTTAACTGCTCTGGCAATGAACAAAAGCAAAGGCAATATAAAAGTTAATGTTGTAGATGCGCCGACTTACGGTACAAACAAACAACAAATGCTAAATGATTTATCTCTGCTAACTGGAGCTACAATCATAAACGAAGATCTTGGAGATGATATGGATCTAATCCAACCAGAGCATTTAGGTACATGTTTAAAATCTATAACAACATATGAGCAAACTATTTTACAAGTAGAGAATCAGTCTCAAGAAGTTTTAGATATTATATCAGATTTAAAAGACAAGTTAGTAACTGAGAAAAATCCTAACGAACTTGTCAAGTTAGAAAAACGTCTTTCGATGCTTGCGGCAAAAATTGCTACAGTAAAAGTCGGTGCAAATTCTGATATTGAACTTAAAGAAAAAACAGATAGGGTTGAAGATGCCATCTGTGCTACTAAAGCTGCGATCAAAGAAGGCATAGTCCCAGGAGGTGGTATTGCTTTATTAAATGCTTCAAATACTATTAAGCCAACTAAGTTTGGCGAAGATGTGTTACTAGAAGCAATTAAGGCGCCATTTAAGACCATTTTAGATAATGCTGGTATTACGGACTATGATGAGCCAACAACACGCGGTAGAGGTTTAAACGTGGTTACAGGAAATATGGTAAATATGATTAAATCAGGAATTATTGATCCTCTACAAGTTACAAAAAGCGCACTTCAAAACGCAGCTTCAGTAGCAACTACCATATTGTCAACCGATTGTGTAATTAATAATTTACGTATCAATGAAGGCAATAGGTAAAAATTTAATTATACAAAAGGTAAAAGAAGGAACTACCAAAACAAAAGGTGGTTTACTTCTTGCTGATTCTCATAAAGAGGATATAAGATATATAGAAGCTAATATAGTTTCTGTCGGCGATGAAATTGTTGGATTAAAAGAAAACGATAGTATTTTTTTTGATCGGCACGCTGGCCATAAAATAGAAGTAAATAAAGATATATATCACGTCATTAAAGTTTCAGACGTAGTTGTTGTTTTATGAGAAGGCTTGACGTAAGTCAACTCAAGGAAATTGGCTTATTAAAACATTATCGAACAATTCGTAAATGGGCTTGCAAAAACAACAACTTAAACGATGCTGATTTAGAGTTACTTATATACCTAGAATGTATGGAGTACTTTACCAAGCAAGACTTTAAAGATGGTGTTTATGCGTATTCCTGGGATAACAGAAGATGGAATAGATTATTGAAAGAAGGCTGGATTGTTGTTTGGAGAAAAAGAAATAGAACAACACAGAAATACCATATATATCAAGTGTCGTTTAAGTTTAAGCAATTGAGTTCTAGAATATATAGAATAATGCTTGGTGAAGATGACATACCCACTAGCGATAGAAGAAATAATATAATGCAAGGTAAAACTTATACTGACGCGGTTTTACGATTTGCGATTAATAATGTCAACAAAGATAAAACAAGATGAACAACCTAGCAATTGATCCATTAACTGGTCAACCAATTAACCCAGCTGCTAAACAACAGGTTCAGCCAACTTTAACGCCGCTAGCTCCTAATGGTATGCCAGTGCAACCAGTTGCTGCTCAAATCCCTAATCCAGCTGTATATGGTGATCCGCGTGTTATGAACACCGGTATGGCTATGTATGGATCTCCTGAAATGAGACAAAACAGCGTTGCTTATATGACTGAAGCTCAAGAAGATGCTTTTGGCCCAGGAAGCAAAGTGTATGAAAGTGGAAACACTGAAATTTATAATGCATTAAAAAACAAATAATTATGGAACACGCTATTGATAAAATCAAAAAAAATCCTAAGTTATCAGGACAGATTGGTGAAAATGCTATTTGGGACGGACCGTTAGATAAAACAGGTTTCCCAATGGGTAAAGGATCTAGTTCTGGTAAAGACGGAATGGAAGTTAGCAAATATCCTTGTAAATATTCAGACCAACCTATTACTAGCAAAGCAATGGGTCGTGGCAGAATGGTGCGATAATGGCAGACAAAAGTAAAATGGCTTGTAATAAGCCTGTTAAGTCTGACAGAGCCGGGAAGAAAAAAATGGTAAAAGCCTGCGCTAATGGTAAAGAAAAATTAATTCACTTTGGTGCAACTGGTTATGGTCATAATTATTCTGCTGCAGCTAGGAAATCTTTTAAAGCGCGTCATAAATGCGGTGAAGCAAAAGATAAATTAACCGCTCGTTATTGGGCGTGTAAAAATCTATGGGCCGGTAAAGGCGGTAGTAAAAAATCAAGTCCAAAAGGAATTAGAGGTAAATATTAATAAATAAACTAAACAAAATGGGAAAAGCTGAAAAATATGATATGTCTATGGCATATAACAAGAATCTACGACCAAGTGCTAGATTACATTATTTAGAAAACGCTCGTCACGATAAAGACACTGGAGCTGCAATGTATAAAAAAAGCCCAGCTACAGCTAAGTGTGGTCCTCGTATGGAATCCGCTAAGCAAGAACGAGCTAATCTTATGAAAGATATGCCTGTAGATAACCGAGCTACTGGTGTTGGAATGTACGATGGTCCTGCAATGAAAGGAACATTTATGAGCAAGCACTGTAACTGTCGTTAATATGGCTTTTAAAATAAATCCACCTTACGTAGTAGACAACACACCTATACATATGGTAGATTTAGAAGAAGGTGTTATGGGTAGAACTAATAAAAACGGTGTTATACTCATAAACAAAAAATTGAGTGATAAAGATATTAAGAAAGTTATTGCTCACGAAAAAGTACATGTTAATCAGTTTAAAAATGGAGATCTTGATTACGACGATAAAAACGTTTATTGGAAAGGCGTAACTTATTCAAGATCAAAAATAAACGAAGGTAATAAAAAACTGCCGTGGGAAATACCGGCATATAAAGCTTCAAACAATGTCTAAGAAACCATTTAAAGAAACAACTGTTGGTAAAATGCTAGTTGGTGCAGCTGGTTTAATTAACCCTACGCTAGGTAGCGTTTTAGCTGGAATTACATCTCCTAAAGATGCTATTGCCGCTATTACAAAGTCTGATATACCTCAAGATGATAAAATCAAGCTTCAGACTATGATTTACGAGCAGCAAGTAAAAGAAATGCAAGAAATTAGTGATCGTTGGAGCGCTGATTCAATTTCTGACAGTTGGCTTAGTAAAAACGTTCGCCCATTAGTTTTAGTGTGGTGTATTGTTATATTTACACTCGCTGGCATACTAGATAGTGTTCAAGGAATACCGTTTCAAATCAATGCTCTTTGGAACGATACATTTGAAAAAGTTATGATGGCTGTTGTTCTTGCTTATTTTGGTGGTAGAACTACAGAGAAAGCAACAAATTTATTTAAGAAAAAGTAATTTTTTACGATAATATTCATATATTTAGTGTGTTAACTTTAAATCAAACACACAATATTATGAAAAACGTTCTTTTATTATTAGCTTTTATTTTTTCAACAAATTTATTTGCGCAAAAACAATTCAATGGAGTTTGGAAACACGATTACTCTAGTGCTATTTTAACAATCAATTTAGATACAGTAGAGCCAAACAATATTACGGTCTACAATCCCGAAACAAATAATATTTTTCACGAAAATATTATACAAGTAAAAAACAACGAAATGCTAGTTGTTGCTGTTTTTGATGACAATAGTAATTATAGTTGTAAATACATATTAAAAAAACCAAATGAGCTTTATTGCTACATGGACGATTACATATTAATTTATAAAAAACAATAAAATGCCTTACAAACAAAAACCGGGCCGTGGCCCAATGATGAAAACCGGAAGAGGTTTAAGAAAAGATCTACTTGGTCCAGCTGCTCACGAGCCTGGTCATGATGGTGAAGAAGACCCAAGATTTAAGTATAATGATCAGGGTCAACAAATCGGTATGAAAGACCCTAGGACAGGTGGTTATTATACTCCTAGCGACAAAGCGTTTAAAGCTATGAAAGCTAAAGCTGAAAAAATAGGGCGTGCTCCTAGACCGTATAAAGGAAGATTTACTGAATTTGGGGATAAAGATAGAGCGGCTGGTTTTGTAAGTCAAGCAGGAGAATTTAAAAGAGCAACTAACAAAAGACAGTTAGAAAGCCTAAGAAAGGAATATGATAAAGATAGAAGAAATTACGAAGCTGAAGAAAAACGAAGAGCTGAAAGACGCGGCAGGTATTTAGATTATACTGGCACAACAATAAAAAAAATAAAATAATAAATTCAATCAATTAAATTTAATTAAATGAGTAAAGTAAAAGAAATTAAAAATGTAATTTCTGAAGAGCAGTTGTCTAGTATTAACGAGCAACAAAATCTGCTTAATGAAATTATTCACCGCATCGGTCTTATTGAAACAGAGAAACACAGTTTATTACACCGTGTTGCTGAAATAAATAAGAAAGTAGAAGAAATCAAACTAGAACTTGAGCAAGAATATGGCAAGGTTAGTATTGATTTAAAAACTGGTGAATACTCTCCAATCGAAGAAGAAGATAATGCAGTCGATAATAAGGAAAATTAGCATTGGCGCTGATTACAAAAACGATGCCATGCATTATTCTTTAGGCCAAACGGTTTATGGAGGGCATGAGATAGCATATATAATCTTCGACAATACTGATAATTCATATAACATTCACATAAAAAAAGACAACGAGGTTATGCCATGGAAGAAATTTAATTCTAACATGGCTATATCTGTTGAATATGATTTAGAATACTAATGAATAGTTTATATGATTTTATCGTAAAACCATATGGTGGTAGATACGATAATTCTATTAAAGTTGATGGCAAGGAACTTGTCTTGAATACTAGAATAGAAGCGTTTAAGGCTGTTAATAATATAGCTGAAGTCGTAGCCGTACCATTAGCATATAAAACCGATATAAAAGTAGGTGATAAAATAATAATTCATCACAATGTATTTAGGGTTTTTTATGATATGCGTGGTAAAAAGAAAAACAGTAGATCAATGTTTATTGATAACCAGTTTTTCGTAGCACCAGATCAAATATATATGTATGGTGGTTTTGGTGATTGGAAAGCTTTTGGCAACAGATGTTTCGTTATGCCGCTAAAAAATAATGATCCTCTATCAAACGAAAAAGAAAGAAAGCTTATTGGGATACTAAAGTACGGAAATAAGTCCTTAGAAGCGCTTAAAATAACTCCTGGTGATTTAGTTGGGTATACTCCTTATGGTGAATTTGATTTTATCGTAGATAACCAGCGGTTATATTGTATGAAATCAAATGATATTGTAATTAAATATGAGTACCAAGGAGACGAAGTTGAAAATAATCCAAGCTGGGCGAAAAGCAGTTGATGAGTTAATTAAGGTAGCAGAAGAAAAGATCGTTGACTCAGGCGATGACATCTCGGCTGACAGACTTAAAAATGCTGCCGCTACTAAAAAACTAGCAGTCTTCGATGCTTTTGAAATTCTTAACAGAATACAAGACGAAGAAGATATGCTAAATGACAAGCCTAAAGAAGAAAAGGAAGAAAAGTCCAAATCATTTAAAGGCTTTGCTGAAGGGAGATCAAGATAATGTATCAGCAAACGTTATATAAAATTTTATCAGATCACATCAAGCCAAATGTAGTTAAAAGAAATAATCGATACAGCAAATGGGCGTATGGTTATAACAAGGAGCATGATATGGTTATTATCAGTAAATCTGGTAAAATAGGAGAGATCTACGAGATACAAGGTCTTAAAATAGCTCTTCCAAAACAAGAAGAAGTTCGTAAGTTTGATTCTGACAAATGGGAATATACAGAATATCCTAAAGAATTAAAAAAAATAAAAACCGTTTTTGATTGGAGAGAATATCCTCAAGAGTTTCAAGAAAAATGGTATGATTACATAGACGATGAGTTTAAATATAGAGATGAAGGGTTTTGGTTTTATAATAAGAGCGTTCCAACTTATATCACTGGCACTCATTACATGTACTTGCAGTGGTCCAAAATTGATGTTGGGAAGCCAGACTTTAGACAAGCAAACAGATTATTCTTTATATTCTGGGAAGCTTGTAAGGCAGATGAAAGATGCTACGGCATGTGCTACCTTAAGAACAGACGTTCAGGATTTAGCTTTATGGCCTCAGGTGAGACCGTTAACCAAGCAACAATATCAAGTGACTCAAGATTTGGTATATTATCCAAATCAGGACCGGATGCTAAAAAAATGTTTACAGACAAGGTGGTACCAATATCGGTTAACTACCCTTTCTTCTTTAAACCAATACAAGACGGTATGGACCGTCCGAAAACAGAATTAGCATATAGAGTTCCAGCCTCTAAATTTACTAGACGCAAACTAGACACAAACGAAAAAGTTGAAGACTTAGAAGGTCTTGATACAACGATCGACTGGAAAAACACGGGTGACAACTCCTATGATGGTGAGAAACTAAAGTTATTAGTTCACGACGAAAGCGGTAAGTGGGAAAAGCCAAACAACATATTAAATAACTGGCGTGTAACTAAAACAACACTACGCCTTGGTTCTAGGATTATTGGTAAGTGTATGATGGGAAGTACGTCTAACGCATTGGATAAAGGTGGGGACAACTTCAAAAAACTATATCAAGATTCAGACGTTACTAAACGAAACGCCAATGGACAGACTCGCTCGGGACTATATTCTTTGTTCATACCTATGGAATGGAATTACGAAGGATACATTGACGCTTATGGAGCACCTGTATTTGACACACCAGAAAAACCAGTTGATGCGCCAGATGGGACTAAAATAGATTTAGGCGTAATTGATTACTGGCAAAATGAAGTTGATGGTTTAAAAGAAGACCAAGATGCTTTAAATGAATTTTACCGACAGTTTCCAAGAACAGAGCAGCACGCTTTTAGAGATGAAACAAAACAGTCGCTATTTAATCTTACAAAAATCTATGAGCAAATAGATTACAACGAAGACGTAAATAACAAAACAATGGTCACTACTGGAAGCTTTCAGTGGGTGAACGGACAGAAAGACTCGATGGTAATTTTTGTGCCTCATAAGGACGGAAGATTCAATATAAGTTGGGTTCCACCTAAATATATGCAAAATCGAGTGATAGTAAAGAATGGGAGTAAACATCCTGGCAACGAGCACTGTGGTGCTTTTGGGTGTGACCCATACGATATATCTGGTACAGTAGACGGTAGAGGATCTAATGGTTCGCTACACGGTCTTACTAAATTTTCAATGGAAGACGTACCACCCAGTATGTTTTTCTTAGAATATATAGCCAGACCTCAAACAGCAGAAACATTTTTTGAAGACGTTTTAATGGCTTGCGTTTTTTACGGTATGCCACTACTTGCTGAAAATAATAAACCTAGACTTCTATATCATTTTAAAAGAAGAGGTTACAGAGGTTTTGCAATGAATAGGCCAGATAAAGTTTGGAATAAACTTTCAACAACAGAAAGAGAAATAGGTGGAATACCTAACTCTAGCGAAGATATTAAGCAAGCTCATGCCGCTGCAATAGAATCTTATATAGAAAACTATGTTGGTTTTAGAGACCCAGGTTATGGTGACATGTATTTTCAAAGAACACTAGAAGACTGGGCAAAATTTAATATAAATAGTAGAACAAAGCACGATGCTTCGATTAGTTCTGGTTTAGCTATAATGGCTTGTAATAAGCACTTGTATACGCCAGCAGCACCAATAAAAAGAGAAAATTATAATTTAGGATTTAAAAGATATGATAACACTGGTATCACGTCTAAAATAATAGAATAAATGAACGTATATACAAATACAAATAGTTCTTTTCCTAGCCAAGTTGTTAGTGATGCGGAGAAAGCCAGCTTAGAATATGGCTTACAAGTGTCTAGGGCAATTGAGCAGGAATGGTTTGATCAGGGTAGAACTAATCAAAACAGATACCAAACTAATTGGAATAATTTTCATCAATTAAGGCTATATGCTAGAGGAGAACAATCAGTTCAAAAATATAAAGATGAATTATCAATTAACGGTGATTTGTCTTATCTTAATTTAGACTGGAAACCAGTGCCGGTTATTTCTAAGTTTGTTGATATTGTTGTAAATGGTATATCACAAAAGACTTATGATATTAAAGCGTTTGCTCAAGATCCTCAGTCTTTAAAGAAAAGAATAGACTATGCCGATAAAATTATTGGTGACATGTACGCTAAACCTGCAATTGAAAGGTTTCAAGAGTTATCTGGATTAAATATTAGTGAGTCTTCTTTATCGTTGGCGGAATTGCCAGCTAATGAAAATGAACTAGAGATACATATGCAGCTTAACTATAAGCAAGCTGTAGAAATTGCTGAGGAAGAAGCCATAAACAACGTTTTATCTAAAAACAAATATAATGACACTAGGCGTAGATTAAACTATGACTTAACTGTTCTTGGTATTGCTGCTGTTAAAACTAATTTCAATGTATCTAACGGTATTACTGTAGATTACGTAGATCCAGCATACATGGTTTATTCATATACAGAAGATCCTAATTTTGAAGATATATATTACGTTGGTGAAGTAAAAGCAATAACAATACCAGAGCTTAAAAAAGAGTTTCCATATATTTCAGAAGAAGAACTATATGAAATTCAACAAATGCCTGGTAATCGTCAATATATAACTGGTTGGGGTAATTATGATGAAAATACGGTTCAAGTTTTATACTTTGAATATAAGACATATATGAATCAAGTGTTTAAAATTAAAAAGACTGATACTGGTCTTGAAAAAGCACTGGAAAAAACCGATGAATTTAATCCGCCACCAAATGATAATTTTGATAGAGTATCAAGAACTATAGAGGTTTTATACTCTGGCGCTAAAGTTATGGGTACCAATACAATGCTTAAGTGGGAACTTGCGGAAAACATGACAAGACCTTATGCAGATACTACTAAGGTTGTTATGAATTACAATATTTGCGCTCCTAGAATGTATAAAGGGCGTATTAATTCATTAGTTAGCAAAGTTACTGGTTTTGCTGATATGATTCAGTTAACACATTTAAAGCTGCAACAAGTGATGTCAAGAATTATTCCAGATGGTGTATTTTTAGACATGGACGGTTTAGCAGAAGTTGATCTTGGTAACGGAACAACATACAATCCAGCGGAGGCTTTAAATATGTATTTCCAAACTGGTAGTATTGTCGGTAGGTCTTTAACACAAGATGGTGACTTAAATAGAGGCAAGGTTCCAGTTCAAGAACTAACATCGTCTTCTGGACAGGCTAAAATTGCTTCATTGATACAAACGTATCAATATTATTTACAAATGATTCGTGATGTGACGGGTCTTAACGAAGCAAGAGATGGTAGCAATCCTGACAAAGATGCTCTTCTTGGATTACAAAAAATGGCAGCTAATGCTTCTAATGTAGCAACGAGACATATTAATCAAGCAAGTAACTATTTGACAGTCAGGACTTGTGAAAATATTTCGTTAAAAATAAACGATGTTTTATCTTTTCCTTTAACTAAAAACGCATTAATGCAAAGTATATCTGCTTTTAATGTAGAGGTGTTAAAAGAAATGGAGCAATTAAATATGTATGACTTTGGTTTATACCTTGAGTTAGAACCAGATGAAGAAGAAAAAGCGCAGTTAGAGCAAAACATACAAATAGCCCTTAAATCAGGCGGCATTGACCTAGATGATGCTATAGATATAAGACAAATAAAAAATCTTAAGCTTGCAAATGAATTATTGAAGTTAAGAAAGCGTAAGAAACAAGAACAAGCGCAGCAAGCACAACTTGCTAATATTCAAGCTCAAGCTGAAGCAAATGCTAAGTCTTCTGAAAAAGCAGCTATGGCTGAGGTTCAAAAACAGCAAGCACTTACCGAGGTTAAAGTAAACGTTGAGCAAGCTAAATCTCAATTTGAGATACAACGAATGCAAACTGAAGCTCAAATCAAAAAACAGTTAATGGCAGAAGAGTTTAATTATCAAATGCAATTAGCACAAGTAAGAGCAAATGCAGAGGCTGATAAAGAGCAAGAGATAGAAGATAGAAAAGACAAAAGAATTAGAATGCAAGGAACTCAGCAGAGTGAACTTATAGATCAAAGAAAAAACGATACACTACCTAAAGACTTTGAGTCCGCTGGTAATGATACATTAGGTGGTTTTAGCCTAGAAGCATTTTCGCCTAAATAGAACAATTAATTAATTATATATTATTTTATCATGTCAACACAAGTAAAACAAGAAGGGGATTTCAAGTTGAAAAAACCTAAAGCTAAACAATTGGGTAAAGTTGATGAGGTTGTTAAAGTAGATTTAAGCAAACCTAAACAACAAGAAGAAGAACCAATTAAAGTAGATTTAACAAAAAAAGAAGAAGATGCCGTTCAAGAGCAAAGCACAAATGACAGCAATGTTACTGTCGAAGGATCCGAAAACAGTAGCAACAGCGAAGAAGTGGTTGAAGAAGTACGGCCCACCGAAGAGGAAAAAGAAGTAGTATTACAAGAAATTACAGAAGAAGAAGTTAAAGAAGAAGTTAAAGCAACTAAACAAGAACTTAAAGAAGCTGTAGAAGAAACAAAAGAAACAGGTAAGCCACTTCCAGAAAACATTGAAAAGCTTGTTGCTTTTATGGAGGAAACAGGTGGTAACATAGAAGACTATGTTCGGTTAAATGCTGATTATTCTAAAGTAGATCAAAATACTTTGCTTAGAGAATATTATAAACAAAGCAAACCATACTTAAATCAAGAAGAAGTTACTTTATTAATGGAAGATAACTTTAAGTATGATGAAGAAATAGATGATGAGCGAGACATCAGAAGAAAAAAACTCGCATTTAAAGAAGAAGTTGCAAAAGCCCAAAACTTTTTAGAGCAAACAAAGAGTAAATATTACGACGAAATCAAGTTGAGACCCGGCGTAACTCAAGAGCAAAAAAAAGCAATGGATTTTTTCAACCGATATAACGAAGAGCAAAATACACGTGCTCAGCAACACGAGAACTTTAAAAACCAAACTAAAAACTTTTTTGCAAACGATTTCAAAGGTTTTGATTTCAATTTAGGAGAAAAAAAGTTTAGATATGGTATTCAAAATCCTTCTCAAATTGCCGATACTCAATCAGACATTAACAATGTAGTTGGGAAGTTCCTAGACGATAAAGGTAATGTTACAGACACAAGTGGGTATCATAAAGCTATGTATGCTGCTATGAATGCTGATAAATTAGCAAGTCATTTTTATGAACAAGGAAAAGCTGACGCAACAAAAAATATAGTTGCATCGTCTAAAAATCCTAGTTCTGGAGAACCAAGAAAAGCTCCAGAAAATGTTTATATAAACGGACTTAAAGTTAAAGCAATTAGTGGCATGGATTCTTCAAAACTTAAAATTAAAACAAAGAAATTTAACTAATTAAAACTTTAAAATTATGGCTGTAGTAAGTCCTGCGTTTGGGTCAATTGTCCCATCACAGAAACAGCAATTGCTAAGTACAAACTACTTAAACTTTGCTGACGGGAGTGGAAATGATTTCGCTCAACAATATTTACCTGAAATTTACGAACAAGAAGTAGAACGTTATGGAAACCGTACTCTTTCTGGATTCTTGCGTATGGTTGGCGCTGAGATGCCAATGACTTCTGATCAAGTTGTTTGGTCAGAACAAAATCGTTTACACATTGCTTATGATGGTTTAACAGCTACTGCTGCTACAACTATCCGCATTGTGCAAAGCGCTTCTGTACAAGGTGTTATTTCTCAAAACCAAACTATTGTAGTTATGAACACTGCAAATGGTGATGAAGTAAAATGTCTTGTAACAGGTGTTACCGGTACTTCTGGTACTTCTGGTAACTACGATCTTACTGTACTACCTTACACTCAAGCTGATTTAGCTGGTGGTGGTGCTGGTGAGGTTACTCTTTATGATGCCGTTACTCCGATTACAACTTTGAAAATCTTTGTATACGGTTCTGAATTTGCTAAAGGTACAACTGATGCAAGTCTTATGTCTGTTGTTCCTCAGTTCACTCAATACAACAATAAGCCAATCATTATCAAAGAACGTTACGAAGTAAGTGGTTCTGATATGGCTCAAATTGGTTGGGTTGAAGTTGCTACTGAAGAAGGTGCCTCAGGATTCTTGTGGTACTTGAAAGCAGAATCTGAAACTCGTTTACGATTTGAAGATTACTTAGAAATGGCCGTTGTAGAAGGTGAGCAAGTTTCTGCTACATCTGCTATCACTGGTGTTACTGGTACTGAAGGTCTTTTCGCCGCTATTCGTGGCCGTGGAAACGTTCTTGCCAACTTCACCGCTGCTGCTGGTTTAGCTGAATTTGATTCTATCCTTAAGAATCTTGATACTCAAGGAGCTATTGAAGAAAACATGCTTTTCTTGAATCGTGCTACTTCTTTGGATTTCGATGATATGCTAGCTGATCTTTCTGACGGTGCTAATGGTGGTACTGCTTATGGATTATTTGAAAACTCTGCTGAAATGGCCTTGAATCTTGGATTCAGTGGTTTCCGTAGAGGTTCTTATGATTTCTATAAGACTGACTGGAAATACTTGAACGATGCCTCAACTCGTGGCGGTGTAGCCGTTAACGCTATTGATGGTGTTCTTGTTCCTGCTGGTACATCAACTGTTTACGATCAAATTCTTGGAACTAATATCCGTCGTCCTTTCCTACACACTCGTTACCGTGCTTCACAAGGTGATGATCGTCGTATGAAAAACTGGGTAACTGGTTCTGCTGGTGGTGCTTACACCTCTAATCTTGATGCTATGGAAGTACACTTCCTATCTGAAAGATGTTTAGTGGTTCAAGGTGCTAACAACTTTGTATTGTTCACAGCTTAATTATTTTTTTAAGGTCAAGGGCCCTTCGGGGCCCAAAGCCTTATTTTTAACTATTTAATTTTATTATATCATGGCAACAGCTAAAAAAGCTCCTGCAAAACCAAAGAAGGTTGCAGTTGAGCAAGTTATTGAAACCCCTGTAGTTTCTAAAAAACAAGAACCTAAAAAACCAACTTGGGAATTAAAAGACAGAACGTATTTGTTAAAAGGTAATTCTACACCGCTTACGTTTACGCTTCAATCACGACACACGCGTCGTTATCCTTTGTTGTATTTTGATAAAGATACTGCAGAACAAAAAGAACTAAGATATGCTACTAACCATACATCTCCATTTGTTCAAGAGCAAAAAGGAGAGGCTACGTTAGGACATATTGTTTTCAAAGACGGCGTACTTACAGTACCTAAAGAAAGACAAAATTTACAAAAATTATTATCACTATATCATCCAGCATTAAACAGCAAATATTATGAGTTTGATTCTGTTGAAATTGCTGAAGATGAACTAGATGATCTTGAAATCCAAATTGATGCTTTAAATGCAGCAAGAACTATGGACATCGATCAAGCAGAAGCTATTATGCGAGTAGAGCTTGGTTCTAAAGTGTCTACTATGAGTTCTAAAGAGTTAAAGCGTGATTTGTTATTGTTTGCAAAGAAAAACCCATACTTATTTATGGAACTTGCTAATGATGATAACGTGCATTTAAGAAATGTAGCTATTAGAGCAACAGAACTTAATATTTTAAGATTGTCACCAGATCAACGATCGTTCCACTGGGGATCTAATGATAGAAAACTAATGAACGTGCCTTTTGATGAAAATCCATATTCAGCTATAGCTGCTTGGTTTAAAACAGACGAAGGTGTTGAAGTCTATAGAAGTATAGAGAAAAACTTAAAATAACATGTAATACTAATATGGGGTAGCCGCTTTTGCGGCTGCCTTGTATTATAATAAAAAATAAAATGGCATTAAACGTAGATACAGTTTACAAGACAGTGTTGCTTATAATGAATAAAGAGCAGAGAGGTTATATCACTCCTGATGAATTCAACAAAATAGCTACACAGGTTCAATTGCAAATTTTTGAAAATTATTTTGAAGATTATACACAGCAACTACGTGTGCCTCAAAATACTAGTGAGTATTCTGAAAGACTAAAAGAATTAGATAATAAAATATCTATCTTTAAAACAGAAGCATATGGGGGAGCAACAACAAATGATGTTAGATATTTTGCTCCATCTGGAAACATACCAGGATATTTTCTACCTCCGGTTGTTACTTCTGCTAGTATGCCATCATCTCAAAGTCCTCAAACTCAAGTATATAAATTAGGATCTGTCATATATATACCGCAGGTTGGGTATGAAGTAGAATGTCAAAGACTACAAAAAAATGATTTTTTACAAATCAACAAATCTCCACTAACACGTCCTGATATTTCTTTTCCACAGTATTTATGGGAAAACGAAAAAATTACTTTATATCCACAAACAATAAACAATACTAATAATATAAAAATATCATATATTAGAAAGCCTTTAGACGTTATATGGGGGTATACGCAAAGCGGAAACGCGTATATATATGATCCTAATACATCTGTTTGGCCTGAGTTAGATAGCACAGAACAAGTAAACTTTATATTAAAAGTTTTAATTTATATGGGTATAATAGTAAATGACCCATTAGTTATACAGGCGGCCGCAGCTGAATCACAAAAAATTGAAGTTAACGCTAAAAGCTAATAAGATATGCCTATTCCAAATGGTGGACTAATCACCGAAACTAATCAACAATATTACGAAGGAGCCCAAGGGTTTCAACAGGATTCAGGAGGTACGTTAACTGCGTTTACCACAACTTTTGATACAGAGTTAACATTTGGTAGTTATAATCCCGCTGACGCTGATTATGTTTTAAATAACTTTAAACTATATACCAGTGCTACTGGATTACCAGATTCATATACTGAGTATACCTCAGCTTATACTGTTTCTGGAAACACAATAACATTTGGTGTAGCTCCAGCCGCTAACACTTTCATTATCGTGCAGTTAAAGTCACTTTCAGGTGGTAATTATGGGGCTAAAGACGCTTATGGAACAGCAGTAAATGAAAACTATGGTAGCTACGCTTATATAACACTAAATGATATAGTTAATAATTTTTTAATTGCATACGTAGGTCAAGATAAGTTAATACCGAGTGTAAATAGAACAGATGTTTTGTTTCACGCAAAACGTGGTCTTCAAGAGTTTAGCTACGATACACTAAGAAGTATCAAGTCTCAAGAGCTTACCATACCACCGAGCCTTAGTGTTGTTATACCTCAAGACTATGTAAATTACACGGCTGTGTCTTGGATCGATCAGCTAGGTGTTAAAAGACCTATTTACCCAGCAAACAACTTACATAAAAATCCATATGAAATACCAGTACAAGACGACGCAGGTATACCAACACAAGATGACATCGGAGATAACATAGAAGGTACATCTCAAATAAACCAACGTTGGGATGCTGCTAATGTTATTTTAATTAACGGCGCTTGGATGTTGTATGACTATAACCAAGGTTTGGACTACTGGAACTATTATGATGGTGGTTTTATGAATTACTATGGTCAACAATATGGTATTGACGGGCAATATGCTCAATATAATGGTTGGTTTACAATAGATGCTCGCGAAGGTAAAATGTCTTTTTCAAGTAATTTAAAAGACGCTCTTATACTATTAGAGTACATCTCTGACGGTTTAGCATACGAACTGGACACTAGAGTACCTAAGATGGCAGAAGAAGCCTTATATGCTCATATATTGCACTCTATTATTTCTACAAGAATTAATCAACCAGAATACGTTGTGCAAAGACTAAAGAAAGAAAGAAGTGCTAAACTAAGAAATGCTAAAATTAGATTATCAAACATAAAACTTGATGAAATAGTACAGGTTATGCGTAGTAAATCTAAATGGATAAAACACTAGAATTAAATGGCTGAAATCAAAAACACTTTTATAAAGTCTAAGATGAACAAAGATCTTGATGATCGTATTGTTCCTCCTGGTGAATATCGAGATGCTTTAAATATACAAATAAGTAGATCAGAAGGTGACGATGTTGGTGCTTTAGAAACTGTACTAGGTAACGAGTTGTTTTTTGGTGAAGAAACATATAACACTTGTATTGGTGCTTATGCTGATGTACAGAATCAAGTTGTTTATTATTTTGTCACAGACTATATAGACGCTTCTGCTGATGGATTATCAAATAGAGCGCCAGATGATGCTTATTGTGCTATAATTAAATATGATGCTGTAACTTTTTTCAAAACAGTTTTAGTTAAAGGTAGTTTTTTAAATTTTTCTGCAAGAAGCCAAATTACAGGCGTTAATATAATTGAAGATCTTTTATTCTGGACTGATAACAGAAATCAACCAAGAAAAATAAATGTTAGAAGAGCAGCAGAGCTTCCTGCTGAACAGCCAGAAAGCGGTAGAGGTCCAACCTCTCTTATTCCAACACCATATTACACTTCAGAAGATCAAATATCTGTAGCAAAATATTATCCCCATTCTCCTATATTACTTTTAAATTTATACGATACCGTGGCTGGTAATGTTGCTGATGACTCAACAATGACTAATCCCACTGAGCAATATTATCCGGGTGGCACAAATCCAAAGCCAGATTATGATTCTAGTTGGCCTGGTGATCCAGAATATTTATCTGATAAATTTATACGCTTAAGTTATAGATTTAAATTTGATGATAATGAGTATTCGCTAATGGCGCCTTTTACGCAACCATGTTTTATACCAAAACAATTTGGATATTTTTTAGGTGGTGATAATCTAAAAACATACGAAAGTACTATTGTTGATTTTTTCGAAAACAATGTTACTCAAATTATAGCCAATATATCTTTCGAGTCTTTAAGACCAGATTTAGATTTACATATAAAAGAGGTAGATATATTATATAAAGAATCTGATGCTTTACAAGTTAAAGTTATAGAAACAATACCTATAAATACTATAGTTAATAGAATACAAGAAAATTATACTAGAACCAGTGGTAATGGTTATGTTTATGATTACAAGTATATTTCTACAAAACCATATAAATCTTTACCAGAAGATCAAATAACAAGAGTATACGACCAAGTTCCAACAAGAGCTTTAGCTCAAGAGGTTTCTGGCAATAGAGTTATATATGGTAATTTTACCACGACACAATCACAACCTAAAACTTTAGATTATAGTGTTTCTTTTCAAAACAAATTAAGCTTAGCAAACGGTGGAACTAATCAAATAGAATATCCAAACCATACAGTAAAACAGAATAGAAACTACCAGTTGGGCGTTATTTTAGCTGATAGATATGGTAGACAATCAAGTGTTATACTTTCCTCAAGAGATACTAACGTAACTAGTGGTGGCGCTAGCTATGGTGGTTCTACAATATATGTACCATATAAGCCAAATAGTGGTGCCACGCCGATGAACTGGCCTGGCTACGCGCTGCAAATGTTAATCAATGAGCCAATACCAAATCTTGATCAAACAGATGTTCAAAACTATCCGGGACTGTATAAAGATTACAACAAAGGCGTTGATAGAGTGACAGTTACTACTCCTGGCTCAACATATTCTACAGGAAACAATATAGCTACTACTGGTGGTACTGGAAGCGGGTTAACGGTAGATATAATTAGTACTGGAGGTTTAGGTGCTGTATCAGAAGCATTTGTTAATAATCCTGGAACTGGATATGTCACTGGTGATGTTGTAACAATAACTGGAGGTGACGGCGCAGCTGAATTAACAGTAACTGTTCTACCAGCAAATCCATTAGGGTGGTATTCTTACAAAATAGTTGTTAGACAAACCGAGCAAGATTATTATAACTGTTATCTTCCTGGTATATTAAATGGTTTTCCAGATAGTTATGTTGAAGGCCCTACTTTTGGACTTAATAGATTCGCAAATATTGTTTTAATAAACGATAATATAAATAAAATACCAAGAGATTTAGAAGAGGTTGGTCCTGATCAAAAACAATACAGGAGTGCTGTTAGATTATTTGGTAGAGTTGCACCACTTAACCAAACTGGCCCATCATATAATAATTATAACCAACAATATTATCCTAGTACAATTGCTGATTCTGTTACTTCTATATCAACTTTAGAAGATGTAAACTATAATGGAACTACTTTAGGAACAATTCAAACAGGTGGTACTTCAAGTTACACATTAGATTATGAAGAGTTTTTCCAATATACTACTAATCCGCTAATAGCAAAACTAAGTACTACAGACCCTATAGGAAAGCAAAATATAACTAATACTGGCGCTCCTTCTTATTCATATACGCTGGCTGTTTATGAAACAGATCCAGTAGAATCTTTATTAGATATTTACTGGGAAACAACGTCGACTGGTATTATTAGTGAGTTAAACTCTTTAATACAAGAAGGCGGTTATGAAGGTGCTGTTGATTTTAATGGGTTTCAATTTATATTGGCTGAAAATAGCTTACCAGGAACTAATTGTTTTCAAGGGCCTATTCAAGTTTTAAATGGCTTTGGTGCTGTAATTGACGATGATATTGAATATGAGCTAGTTAGTGTAACAAATAAACTTGGAATTAATGTTTCAGAAAAATTTGTTTTAGTTGCATCTGGAGCTGGTGGCCCTGCTGATCCAAAAAGCTTTAATATAAGGACTACAGCTATTTCAAGTGGTGATACTAGTGATTCGTTTTTCTATTATGGCCCTGTTGTAGCATTGAACACTTTTATATTTACAATAAAATGTACATACACAAATCCATCTACAACAGATGTTACTGTAAGTAATTTAGTTATAAATGATCAAGAGCTTATAAATATATTTCCAGAAATATACACACTACCTGGTTTTCCAGTTCCACCAGTAAACTGTAGTATACTAGGAAATGCAATAACCACATGTAATCCTATACCAATCCCTTCTTCATCTATACAAGCTCCAGTTGTAACAGATACAGTTATATATAATTTTGGGGTTTCAAATGGATCTCTTTGTGGTGGTGATAACTTTTCAGATAACTTGACCGTTGAGTTTCCTGGTATGGATACAGATGTTTTTGAAGCGGGGTTAATTAATCCTAACGATCCATCAAGATATGAAATAAAAGTAAAGGCTGGAGCCACGTCGGATATTAATCCTAAAGATGTTGTAATAAAAGTTACCGACGCTGGTGGTTTAATTCGTTACTGTGGTACTCCGCCTAATTTACCTAAAATCACGTACACTGTAATACCAGAATTAAACATAAACTATGATTTAGATGGTAATGGTGAACCAATTTGTGATGTTGGTGCTGAAGACGGATCTGGAGCTTGGGACAATAACACTAAAATTGGTAGATTAAGATATAGTATATTATGGCAAGGACTTGACAATGGTCAAACTTACGATGTTGAATTTGTAATGGGGCCTAATACTGGGATTTGGCCTACTCAAGCTGTACAAATAAACGGAGTGGCACCAGGCGCAACAGAAACTGTAGTTGCAACAACGTCAACATGCCCTGATCCAATAACAACTTTTACTGGTGATGCTACTGGTTTGAAAAGACAATATTTCGATGTTTGGTGGGAGGGTATTACCGCTAATCTTAATTTTACCATAAAAATGTCTGTTGGTGGAGCTGTGATTAAAACAGTACCTGCAAACTGGCGCGCTAATTTAACTATATTAGGAGTAACAAGTTGTGTTGGTGGTCAATGCTCCCCTTAACCAGTAATTAACAAAAAAAATAAGTAATTATTAATATGGCTACTGTAATAGAAGTAAAATATTTCAATTCGTTTTGGCTAAAAACAGTTAATGATGTTAGTGCTTCACCCGTGTTTCCAAATGGTTATCCATATAACACTGGTAGTAAAGCGTTACCTTTATTAGGTGGTGGTACACTTCCAAGCTTTCCTGGAACAGGTGCCGACGCAACAGCTACTGGTTTAAATATAAATTGGTTTATAGAAGAATCAAGAATTAGAGGTGGTTATAATAACACTCAAATAGATCTTGGTGTAAGAGCATATATTGTTGAAGATGTCACCGAGCAACAAAACAGAATAAATTCATTGATATATTCTGGTGTATATAACTCTAGAACAGGTATAAATAATACTAATCAGTTTTCAGTTGGTAAAGATATAGTTAAAAGCTTAAATCCTGCAAATGGATCAATACAAAAGCTATTTGCTGAAAACACAAATATGACTATATTCCAAGAGTCAAAAGTTAGTTCAGCATTAATTAACAAAGACGCTATTTATTCAGCTGAAGGTACACCTGTACAAACAACATCTAACTTAGTTATTGGGCAAATACAGCCTTATTTAGGTGAATATGGTATTTCAACAAATCCAGAGTCATTTGCTTACTATGGTTATCAAAAATACTTCACAGATAAAGACCGAGGAGTTGTTTTAAGGTTGTCTAGAGACGGTATTACTGAAATATCGCAATATGGTATGATGGATTATTTTAGAGACAATCTAGCCACTTTAAATGATAACTATCTATGGAGCGTAACTTGTGGCCCTACAACAGCGTCAACTGTTGGCAATAGTAAATCAATAGATGTCAATGGTGCAGATTTAAATACTGTGTTGGTTGGTATGTCTGTTATTGTTGATGGTGTTTTTACAGCTTTTATAACTAAAGTAACACCTAGTCCAGTAGGTGGTGTAGTACTTATTGATAGAGCAGCTACAATTACTGCTGGTGAAAACGTATTGTTTCAATCAACCGCTCCTTCAAGAGCTTTAGGTGGTTACGATATACACAATAAAAACTATGTATTATCTCTACAAACAGGAGCTCAGTACACAGATGACACATTGACTACGCCAACAAACTACTCAACAGCAGCGTTTGATGAGCTTATAAACGGTTGGGTTGGCTTCTTTAGCTATAAACCTTCACAAATGTTTAACATAAAGAGTGATTTTTATTCTTTACAGTTTGCTAATATTTGGAAACATTACTCTTCTTTAGTAAATGTTTGCAGTTTTTATGGAACAGAAACATCTAGTAATATTACATTTGTATTTAATAAAGATTCTTCTATAAATAAAGTTTTCCAAACTGTTAACTACGAAGGAGATAACGGTTGGTTAGTAGAAAGCTTTATATCTGATCCAACTGGTTATGATTTTTCAAGTAATTCTTGGAGAACATATAATGATCAAACTCAAGGAGTTTTAAGTTATGTAGACGGTACTTATACGGACGGAGGTATTACTTATCACTCAGGTTTTAATAGAAAAGAAAATAAATATTACGCAAATCTAATTAATACCTCTACGGCTCAGCCTGGTGAAGTTGTTTTTGGAGCGGATATTTCAGGAATAAAAGGAAGATTTGCTACTGTTAAGTTTGCAGTAGACTCTTCAACAGACCCAGGAGGCACAAAAGAACTATGGTCTGTAGGAACAAAAATAAACTATATAAGATAATTTAAAAAAATAAAATTATGCCAGGACCACTATTAGCAATAGCAGGCGCGTCAGCAGCAATTAACATAGTTGGAGGACTCATTGGAAGCGGTAAAGCAAAAAAGCAAGCTGCCGCGGCAAGAAGAGAACAATTAAGACAACAGCAAGCCATAGAAGCTTTAAAAGAGCAAAGACCAGCTATAATAAATCCATACGCTGGTGTTACTGATTTAAGTGAACTTGCTGTAGATTTATCTGGTCAATTAGACAATCCTTATGCTAATCTTGGAGTTGCAACACAAGCTGCTGAAATACAAATGGAGCAAACCGATATGGCGTTAGCAAATACATTAGATACTTTAGCTGCTACCGGCGCTAGTGCGGGTGGTGCAACTGCTCTTGCTCAAGCTGCTTTAGCTAGTAAGAAAGGCGTTGCTGCTAGTATTGAACAGCAAGAAGCTCAAAACGAAAAACTTAGAGCGCAAGGAGAACAACAGTTGCAGCAAATGAAAATATCTGAGCAACAAAGATTACAAAGCATAGCTATATCAGAAGGCCAAAGAGTACAACAAGCTGAAGCTGCTGGTAAGCAATTTATGTTCCAAGCCGAAGAACAAAGAATATCACAAGATATAAATAGAGCAGCCGGGCTTCAAGATAGAGCAATGGCAATGGAAGCACAAGCGAATGAAGCCTCAGCGGCGGCTATAGGTGGTATGATTGGTGGTATAGGTAGTATCGCTAGCTCTTTAGTGGCTTCTGGTGCTTTAGAAGGAACGACGGTTCAAGACACGCAACAAACATCTGGACAATACGATTTTCAAAGTTATTCGCCTAGTGGTGGCGGAGGGCTTTATGATTAATAAAAAAAAATAAATAAAATGTCATACGAAAACCCAGCCCTTATCGTAGATAGATCTGCAGCTATATTATCTCAAGGCTTCGCCAGTGCGGCACAATCTTTAGCTAAAGGCATCGATGTATATACTCAAAGATATAACGAGCGATTAGAAGAGCAAAGAAAAAGAGCTGAACAATTAAAAAGAGATAATTCAAATGCCATCATCGCTGCTGGTAAAGCTTCTCAAAGATTTACAGCAGATGCGAATAAGTTTGGAATAAAACAACCTACAGCTGTAACTGAAGACTTTATAAATAATATTTATCTTCCTAAAGTTCAATCATTAGGCGAAGAATATAGAAAACAAGCCGCTATTGCATATAATCCAAATAACACCGACGAACAAATTGTAGCTGCAAACGATGCTTTAACTAAGATAGAAAGTGATTTAAAATTAATTCAAAATAAAGCAGCAAATAATGAACTTGATAGAGATAGCGCAAGAGATATTGTAGATAATTCTGGACAATACGATTTTCATAGCTTTGGCGATTTAACTGCTGGTGAATCTAGATTATTTATTTCAGCTGTTGCTGCCGACAAAAAATTTGGATATGTTAACGAAAATTATTCATATAGAGTAACTACAGATGAAAATGACAATGAGGTTTATAAGTTTGAGCCTAGAAATGAAAGTGTTAAAGCTTTTGAAGTAGTAAAAGACGGTTCGACCTCTGGGTTTTTAGAAAACTTTGCTAGTAAAGGCTATATTCCTGATAATGATTTAGCTACTTTTAATGAAACATCACAAATAGTTGGTAAAAACAACATGCTAAATAAAAAATTTGCTGGTACTACTGAAACAGTAACATTAAAAGATGGCAGAAGAGAAATGAGAACCGTGTACAACACAAAAGATATTTTGACGGCATATACTCCTTTTGTTACTGAAACAACAGCAAGATTAATGTCTATAGATGCTCAAAATCCTTCTGATCAAAATAAAACAATAACTGGTTTTTTAACAAGAATAGGTTATAGCGAAGAAGAAATAAATGAGGTTTTTAGCGATAATGTTGCTAGCGAGCAAGAAATAAATAAAGCTGTTGAAACTTACGTATTAAATAACTTTACCTCTAACAAGTATAAGTTGAAAAATGATGGTAATATATACACTGTAGATTCAACTTTACAACCTGAAAAACCAGAAAAACTTACCGATCAGCAAAGAGCGGCTATGACTGATCAACAACTATTTAATATAGCAGTTGAAAAAACAGATGAAATTTTACAAGCCCAACAAGGTGGCAAACAAGAAGTTATGTTAGAGTTTATGAAAGGAATTGATCCTAGCTTAAACGCAACTACTTCTGAGGATTATTTATTAAGAACAGGAGCTTTAGTTTATGAAGATGATGATAACTTAGAACAAAGAGAGGAAAAACTAAAAGTAGCCGCACAAGAAGAAGATATACCACCAATTGGAATAGTTAGATATAGTATTGGACAATCCGGGAATGTTAGAAGAAAATCAGCCCAAGCACTAGATAATAAAGAATCTATATTAAGATTTGTTGCTCAAAGCTATAGAAAAGGTGGCAAAAATATGGAAATATTAATTGACCAATACATTAATCCACAATTACCTTAAATAAAAACACATGCCTAAATATAAGTATAAAGGAGCCGACTTTACATTACAAGAAGTTGTTGAAGCTGCTGAAAAAAGAAATCTAACACTAGATAATTATATTAAACAGTTTGAAATTGAGGTTATTGAAGATGATTCTTTTCAAACAGGTCCTGTAGTGGAGACTGCGGTTGCGGGGCCAATGACCGAAGCTCAACAACAAGCAGTCGATACGGTATCTGTATTGGAAGATACTTCTTTGGAATCACCAGAAGTTGATGGTAAGCTAGAATTTCCTTATGAAGCTGATTATGCCGATCAGCTAAAGGCTTATGAAAAAAAACACAATGATATTTTATCTGCTTCAAATGGTTATGAATATTTACAAGACAAACCATTAGAAGAAAGAGAGTTTATTGCATCTAAATTTGCTATAGCGCCTACTAGAACAATTCGTATTTTAAATGAAGAAACACAAAAATACGAAGAAAAAGCTAGACCAGATGCTTTAGAAGCTGTAAAAAAAGAAATGCCTACCAACTTTGCAGACTATAATACCCCACAAGAATTTAACGTAGCTGTAAATCAAACTATAGCAAAGTCTTTAGAAAATGATCCACTGATTAATTTCGAGATAAACAAATCAATAGAGTTAAATAAACCTAAAATTGAAGCTAAAAAAAGAGAACTTGAGTCAAGTTATGACTTAAGTAATCCAGAAAACGTAGATAAAGCAAACGAAGAATTAAATAGTTTTATAAACGAAACAGTATTTCAACCTGTAATTGATAGTGACTTATACGAGAAAACGGTAAAAGAATTAGACTTAGTTACAAGCGAAGCAGCTTCTGAAGCTAATAATCAATATGCTAATTATTATAGAAAAGATCAAAGATCAAAAGATTCTTTTTTAAGCGCTTTAGATGCTATTAGAATTTCTAGTATAAAAAATAATGCTTCAGCAGTTTCTTATGTTGTTGATTTTATAGAAGGTGTTACAAGAGGCGGTATTGGTTTGGGTGTTGGAATTAAAGAAGCTGAGATTTCTGGAGAGCAAGGAAACTTAGTTAAAAACTCAAGTGAATTAGATAAAATTGAAAAAGATTTAGAAGCAGGAATTATATCTCTTGAAGATGAGGCTACTTACGGTGACATTCAATTTACAAAAGGAGGCAATATTGTAGGTCAACAAACCGGTACTATTCAAGATAAAATAAATTACTTAGAATCTCAACTTGAAAAAGATAGAAAAGATATTATAGGTAAAATTGAATCTAAAGTTGAAAAAGAAAAAAGATTAGACTTATTTCAACAAGCTGATTTAGATGATGGTATAGACTTGAGAGATATAATAATGACCGTTGGAGAAGCTGTTCCAAGTCTTACAGCAATGTCAGTTGGAACTGCAACTAGAAACCCATATTTAACTGGATTAGGTTTTGCAACTATTTTTAGTTCAGAATATGGAAATAATTATTACCAAGCCTTGGTTCAAGGTTTACAAAACGATGGAATCGAAACTACCCCTGAAAATATAGCTAAAGCAATAGAAGAGGATAAATATGCTAATAAAGCTACAGCCGCAGCAACAGCCGCTATATCAACCGGCTTAGAAAGACTAGGTGCTTTAAAAATTGTAAAAAATACAATGAAAGCATTAAGACTAGGTGATGATTTAGCTTCTGGACTTGGATCTTTATATAAAGGAGAAATAAAAAAGTTTGGTATAGGTTTAGTTGGAGCGGGTAAAAGACAAGCTAAAAGTGGTCTTGGTGAATTCTTAACAGAAGGAGCTCAAACGGGAATAAGTCAAGTATCAACTGGGTTACAACTTGGCGGTATTCAAGATACTTTTAAATATTTAGAAGCAAAACCAATAGTTACTAGCGGAAAAGCCGGTGCAATAGTTGGTACTGTTTTACCGTTTGGATCTTCAGTTTATACGCAAAGCACAGTAGAACTTAGAAATGCCGCAAGAGATGTTGCTACTAAGTTTGATATGGGTAAGTTTGGAAAAAACTTTAAAGAAGCAAACCAGTTTTTTAAAGGCGCTGAGCAAAATTTAAAAAATAAATTTGAAACAGGAGAGTTAACAGAAGAACAATACCAACAAGAAGTCGATAATTTAAGTTCTTTTAGAAACACTGGATTAAAAATACCTAAAGAGTTTTCAACAAACTCAAAGCAAAAGATTTTTGATTTAATGGTTGAAAGAGATAATCTATCTAGACAAATAGAAGATTTAGATCCTCAAACAACTATAGAAGAACAAGATAGAATAAAAGCAATAAATACTGAAATAGCAGAAATAGCCGCAAAAGAAAAAGTGTCTAAAGGACTTAAAGGAGTTACTGCTAGTATTGCCAAATTAGAAGGTAGACCTTTAGAAGCGTTTGAAAATACTGAGGAATTTAACAAAGCTATTGATCAAGATCCAGATATTCCACAAAAACAAAAAGAAGAAGCTAAAGAAGCGGAAGGTATTTTTGTTGGAAAAGGTAAAATATACATTGACAAACAAAAAGCTGCTAAAGTTGGAAATATTGGAGTTGGAGCTCATGAGTTTTTACACCCAATACTAAATGCTTTAGTTGGTGATGTAAACAAACAAGAAAAAATAGTTAATGATTTTGAAAAATTATTAAGTAAGAGTCAGCAAGCTAAAATGAATAGACTTTTAGAAGTTTATAAAGATAAAGACACAGGTGTTTTAGATCCTAAAAAAAGAGCATCTGAATATTTAACTGTTTTTTCTAATGCCATAATTGACGGTGAAATAAAATACAATGAGAATATATTTAAAAGAATAGGTGAATATTTACTTAGACTTTTTGGTAGAGAGGGTGGTTTTAAAAACGCAAATTTTGAAAGCGCTGAAGGTGTTTATAGTTTCTTAAAAGAATACAATAGAACTATACAAAAAGAAACTGGTTTAAGCGAAAGAGCTTTAGAGTTAATTAAAAAGCGTGAAGCTGAAACTGGGGTTAAAGTAGCTGAGGTAGATATATTAAATATACCACAGTTTTCAAAAACAGATTTAAAATCTGAAATAGATACTTTTGTTCAGGAAGATGGAGCAAAAAAATATGATACAAAAGCAGAGTTTCAAATGTCTGATGACTTTGCAAATGCGTATACCAAAATCACTGACAGCAACTTATTAGATGGCAGTGTACTTAGTATAATTAATAGAGACGATAACTTATCAGGATTATCAGATGATGTTAAAGCAGAGATAATTGAAAAGACTAAAGAAAATGTTTCGATGCGTTTTCTACAGAACTTTGATCCTGCTAAAAACGAAAGTTTATTTGGCTGGATGCTTGGTAAAAACGGAGCACTTGGCTTTGCGGTATTAGATGTTAAAAAAGATTACGCTAAAACAGCAAGAGAAACATCGTTAGACATTCCAGCTGGTGAGCGTGGTTTTGTCGGTGATATTGCTGTAGAACCTACAACTGAAGAGGCTATAGACGAAGCAATTAAAGTAACTAGAGCCGAGGCTAAGTTAATAGATCCGGTTGATATTATTACAGATAAAGCTACTAGAGATAAATATAGAGAAACTGTACAGTCTAAGATAGAAAACTTGACAGATAAACAACTGTCTTTCAAGAACTTAAAAGATTTAGCACCTGAGATTACAGCTGAGGTATTTGGCGTACCAGTTAAAAAAGTTGTTGATCCAACTGCAAACCTTAGCAAAGGCGATGCCACTAATGCTCAAATGTTTATCACTAAAAACGCTGATAAACTTATAAAGCTATTACCTGAAGGTGCTGTTTTAGAGGCTGCTACGGAAAAACTTATAGGCACATCAACTGGTGTTCCTAAAAAACTACTTGATGCTTTTTATGATAAACAAGAGCGTATAACTAAAAAAGCTGGTTTATTTCCATACAAGAAAAAACCAAATATTACAAAAGAAGATTTCTTAGCAGCGTTTGGAATTGTTGAAGGTAAAAAAGCGCCTGACTTTAGTCCAAGATCAGCTGAAGCTCAAGCAACAAAAGGTCTTATGTCTTTGTTTGGCAGACTTATGACCAATACAACGGTCAGAAAAGAATTAGCTAAAACACCTGGAACTGAAGCTGTTGTGCAAGATATTGCCGCGGGTAAAGCCCCACTTCAGTTTAGCCGTAAAGCGAGAACCGCTTTGGATCTTTCTAGTAATGCTATAAACTTTAAAGATAAGCAACAATTAACTGATGGTCGCAATGCTTTAATAAAATTAGCAAAAGCTTTAGGGCCAGAAAAAACAATGAAATATTTACTTCCTACTGTACAATCACAATGGGGTTTGTTAGGTGGTAAATTTGTTGTTGATGATTCTAAAGGATTTACAAAAGTAACAAAAGAAGATGGTAAGTTTAGAACAAATCAATTTTTAACATTAGGAAGAAAAGATTTTTTTGATTTAATAGATGGCACGGCATTTGATTCTGCTAAATATGAAAAAGGCAAAACATTTGCAACTATT
>Ga0213860_10000127_pt1 | contig 29581 bp, 50 predicted proteins | sample PICome_3_FD_160118 | JGI IMG/M metagenome (GOLD analysis project Ga0213860, IMG submission 160118) | Coastal seawater microbial communities near Pivers Island, North Carolina, United States - PICO550 | ecosystem: Environmental > Aquatic > Marine > Coastal | place: USA: North Carolina...
GACACGGGTTCGTACATTTTTAACGGACTTGTATCAGGTAGTATTTTTGGTGGTGTATCTGGGAATAAGATTACTGCCATTGCTGGGGAGTCTTCTACTGGCAAGACTTTCTTTAGTCTCGCTGTGGTTAAGAATTTTCTGGATAGTAATCCTGACGGTTACTGTCTGTACTTTGACACTGAAGCAGCAGTTAATAAATCTCTTCTTGAGAGTCGTGGTGTAGATCTCAACCGCACTGTAGTTGTAAATGTTGTAACCGTAGAAGAGTTCCGTAGTAAGGCACTCAAGGCAGTGGACATTTATCTGAAAAAAGCAGAAGATGAACGCAAACCCTGTATGTTTGTGTTAGACTCTCTAGGTATGCTTTCTACTGAGAAAGAGATTAACGACGCACTCAACGACAAGCAAGTTCGGGATATGACTAAATCTCAACTTATCAAAGGTGCGTTCCGTATGCTCACACTCAAGTTGGGTCAAGCAAACATCCCCATGATTGTTACTAACCACACTTACGATGTCATTGGCGCTTATGTCCCTACAAAAGAAATGGGTGGAGGTAGCGGACTCAAGTATGCTGCTTCTACAATCATCCATCTCAGCAAAAAGAGAGAAAAGGATGGAACAGAAATCGTTGGAAACCTTATCAAGGCAAAGACTGCTAAGTCACGTTTAAGCAAGGAGAACCAAGATGTTACGGTGCGTCTGTATTACGATGAGCGTGGTCTTGATCGATATTACGGTCTTCTTGAACTCGGTGAGTCTGCAGGTTTGTGGAAAAACGTTGCTGGACGCTATGAGATAAACGGCAAGAAAGTCTATGGTAAGGTAATCCTTAACGACCCCGAAACATATTTTACACCTGAAGTAATGCAGCAACTTGATGCTGCCGCGAGAAAGATTTATTCTTATGGAGAGAATTGAGACAACTATTCTACGGAACCTTGTTTTCAATGAAGAGTATTCTCGAAAGGTAATCCCTTTCATTCAACCTGAGTATTTTGATCAGAGAACTGAAAAGATTATCTTTGAGGAAATCACTCAATTCATTGTGAACTATGGTGCTTCTATTACGGTAGAGGCATTAGCAATTGAGATGGAGAATCGCACAGATCTCTCCGAAACAGAAGTCAAAGAGTCCCGTGAAATCACTGCGGGTCTTACTGACGATCCAGTTGATGATCAGTGGTTGTTGGATACTACTGAGAAGTGGTGCCGTGACCGTGCGATTTATCTGGCACTAATGGAATCTATCGGTATTGCTGATGGTGATAGTAAAGACAAAGGAAGGGATGCTATTCCTAGCATTCTTTCAGATGCATTGGCGGTCTCTTTTGACAACCACATTGGACACGATTACTTACAAGACTACGAGGAGCGTTATGAGTCTTACCATAAAAAGGAAGATCGGATTCCCTTTGACCTTGAATATCTCAACAAGATTACAAAAGGTGGGCTACCAAACAAGACTCTTAACATCGCTCTTGCTGGTACAGGCGTCGGCAAGTCTTTGTTCATGTGCCACCACGCTGCTTCCGTACTCCTTTCAGGACGTAATGTATTGTACATCACGCTTGAAATGGCTGAGGAAAAAATTGCAGAGCGCATTGATGCAAACCTTCTGAATGTTCCTATCCAGGATCTAACTGAACTTCCTAAGTCAACGTTTGAAAACAAGGTTACTAACCTTAGCAAGAAAACTCAAGGTACTCTTATAATTAAAGAGTATCCAACAGCAAGTGCTCATAGTGGACACTTTAAGGCACTTCTTAATGAGCTTGCACTTAAGAAATCATTTAGACCTGATATTATTTTCATTGATTACCTTAATATATGCGCTTCCTCCCGCTATAAGCAAGGTGGTTCTATCAATTCATATTCTTATATTAAGTCTATTGCGGAGGAGCTTAGAGGGATGGCTGTCGAAGCCCAGGTCCCTATCGTATCTGCCACCCAGACCACTCGTAGCGGTTATGGTAGCAGCGACGTTGATCTCACTGACACTTCTGAGTCCTTTGGTCTCCCTGCTACTGCTGATCTTATGTTTGCCCTTATTGGCACTGAAGAGCTTGAACAGCTTGGACAGATTATGGTGAAGCAGTTGAAAAACCGATACAATGATCTTAATGTTCATAAGAGATTTGTGGTAGGAATTGACCGTGCAAAGATGCGTCTGTATGATTGTGAGCAGTCTGCTCAGACGGACATCCTTGACAGCGGACAGGAAGAGGAGTATAATAATGATGAAGAAAGAAAACCTAAGAAGTCATTCGATGGATTCAAATTCTGAGATGATGTTGAAAGTCCAAGCAAACTCTCCTTATAATGATGGGTGGACTCAACAATTTTACCGTGAACAACTAGAAAAAAACAAAACTATGAGTAAGCAAGTCGATTTTGATAAGTACCAAAAGTTTGTAGATGCCGTCACCTCTGACGAATCTACTGACTTCGTTGCCCTTGCTGACCGTCTGGTTGAACTGGATGAGAAAGGTGCTAACATTGAGCGTCTTCTGACTGCTGGTGTCGGTATCAATGCTGAGGGTGGTGAGTTTCTTGAGATTATCAAGAAGATTATTTTCCAAGGCAAACCTTGGGATGAAGCAAACAAGGAGCACCTGTTCATTGAACTTGGTGACCTGATGTGGTATGTTGCTCAAGCATGTATGGCACTGGGATATTCCTTGGATGAAGTTGTTGCCCGTAACGTAAAGAAACTTGAAAAGCGTTATCCAGGTGGACAATTTGATGTATACTATTCTGAAAACCGTGAGGTAGGTGACCTATGATTGAGATTAAACTGGAAGTGAAACAGGCAGCAGCAGTCCGTGATGCTTTGTTTCGTCAAACAGCACAAGACAGTTATGAGTTTCCCTCTCAACGAACTGTAGATATTAGAGCAGCGATTATGTCTCTTGATACTGAATTGGAGAAACACACTCTGTAGTCATAAATAATCCAAAAGGATAATGGCAGGACTGTCACCTACGGAACTAAAAAAGAGAAATAACTTTTCTCTTTTTAAACAAAGGATTACAAACAGGCAAGAATTTACTCTTGCAGAGGGTAAAGGTCAAAAAGTAAAAATAGATCATCGCGTTGCTGCCACAATTAGTTCCATAGATGATTTGGTTAATCAGTATAGTGTTGGTAAGAGTATCATTCTACCAACAGCAATGGGAACTCAGGTTAGACTGACCCAGTTATATAAGGATGCAGCATTCGTTGGTAGAACACAGAGTACTACCGCTGCTGAAGATTATCAAGTTAAAGTCATCAGAGAAAGTCTTGCTAAAATAAAAGATAAACTAGGTAGTGACTACGTTGATTTGCAAGTAGGTAGAAAGTATTATAAAGTAGTTAATGTAGAGAGCACTCCAGGAACACCCAAATCAGATTTCCATTTTAGAGATATTAATGGAAATATGGTTGGGTTTGTTTCACATAAAGATGGCAATTCACCTTCTGCTATTCAGCAGTGGGGTGGTATTAGTGAAAGGGGTGAACCCATACTAGCAGCACATCCAGAGACTAAAGCATTTGTTGAAACATTGAGAGCAATGTATCCAGGTGGTATTCCTCCAGCAACAACAGTTGCTAGAAAAATACAGGATAGAAATTTAAGAATGAAAGCAGTATATGGAAATCAATATACTGCAAATGCTAAACCTAGTACACAGAATGTAGACATACTACTTCAAGGTAATGTTTCTATCCAACAAATTGGAAATAGATATAAATTAACAGCACCAATAAATCATGATAATGGTGAAGATATTGTTGGTCAAAATGAACCTGTGTTCATGGCGATATACAAAGGAGATAGAAGCAATTATGGTATAAAAGGTGCTAGATTAGTAATAAGTGCAAAGGGTGGTAGATCTATTAAACAGTATGTCTGATTATATTCGTCAACTAATTGTAGAATATGAGGGAGTAGATTATAAGGACTTCGTTGCTTATGTCTACATGTCTTTAACTAAAAAGTCCCTCAAGTGTAAGGGTAAAAGCAAAGATAAATATATAAAGATACGAAACGACGTTCTTCGGTATATTGATTTAAACAAGAACGTTATTAGTTTAGAACTCAAGAAATAATGAAAACCTTTTCTGCTTTGAAGAACAACGCCGAGTTCCAGGCGGCACGCCTTGGACTGGTAAGAGGCGATGAAAAGAACAGAGGAAGTTGGTATGATAGAAAGACTGGAGAGTTTGCTGCTAAGACTGTTGGTAATGGTCTAGAGTTTTATAATAAAGGTCAGCGTATTGGTAAGAAGGATAGACCACAGACTGATAAAGAGAAGAGAATATCCAAACCAACATATGCTCCTATCAACTCTTCTTTTGATTATGGAACTTCCGAGTATGAGCATGAATTAAGAGAGAAGTACATCAACGAAGAGATTTTTGCCGTTGGTGATATGATTAAATGTATGGAGAGTAATAGGGAAGGAGAAATTATGCGCCGTGGTGCGAACTATCTTATCTGTGTAACTGACGATGATGAGATGTTCAAACCTTGGATTAAGAATGTTTTTGAGCAGGTTGTGAACTATCCAGGACCATCTGGTGTTCCTGCTAACCAGAGAGAAGTTGGAACTGATGCTCTCTTTAAGTATGCTGCACGTCTTACAGGATACAATTTCATAAATAAATATAGGAAAAAAGTAAGCAAGTAAAATCTTCCAATGAATATCAATATTTCTGAAGAGCTTCCAGCAAGAAAGCCAACCAGCATTGGTTTAAATTCTACTGCCAAACCTGCTGCAGGTGGCGATTCCAAGAAACCTGAAGCAAAGAAAGCAGATTCTAAGAAGTCTGGTGGTAGCGGAACTACTGCTGAGAACGCTGCTAAGAAAGTTCGTCAGGCAGTATATGATATTCGCTATCGTGCCAGAAGGGAAGATATTGATCTGAAGAAGGCATATTCTCAGTATATGTCTAACACCTCCATGAGTCCTGCAGAGCAATCCCAAGTTCGCAGCAAACTCTTCGGTAAAGAATCTGGCGGTGGTGTTAAGGAGCAACACGATCTCAAGAGCATTGGTTGGGCAGAAAAGAACTTTGCTAATGCATATCATAAAGTCTTCTTTGAAGGTATCAAGAAAGAAGAAGAACCAATTGAATTGGTTTATGAGCAAGAGATGGCTGGAGACAAGGAGAGAAAGTATAAGGTAAGAGTTTTTGATCCTAAGAATGAAAAGTCATACGTCAGAATGGCAACCCGTTCTAAGATTTCTGCACTGAGAGCAAAGGGTCTCAAGGTTGAGATGACTGAGCACGGTGAGACTTATGAAGGTAAGAGAGCAGAAGAGAAGGCAAAGGCTGCCGCTGCTGTTAAGAAACCAGCAGTAAAGAAAGAAAGATTAGAAGATAAAAAGACTGTAAAGGAAGGGAAAAAACTTGATCCTGTAGGTAAAGAGGACGAGGACATTGATAATGACGGTGATGTTGATAAGTCTGATAAGTATCTGAAGAATCGCCGTGATGCAGTTGGTAAGGCAATCGCCAAAGCAAAGAAAGGTAAGGGATCTGTAAAAGAGGACTTCCTTGCTGATGGTGCTACCGGAACTACCAGCACTGAAGGTCAGAATGCTAGAGAGATCGACATTCTTCCAGAGAAAGTTGCTAAGAAACTAAGTCAAGTAACTGTTATGCCTCAAGATGGTACTGATCCTCAAGCAGGTAAGGCACCTCTGAACATGAGTCAGGAGATAGAAGGCGAAGAACTGACTGAGGAAGAGAAGGATTATCGCCAAAGATATGCTTTCATGAATGTTGTTAGAAACACCATCAGAGCAAAGTATCCTATCAAGCGTCCTATCGTAATGCCTGACGCTACCGATGAAGCAGAAAAGGATCTTGCTAAGGTAGTAAATCAAGATCTTCCTGATAAGGATAAGAAGGAAGAGTCTCCTTGCGAAGAGACACAACTGTCTTTAGCAGATACATTTAATAAGATTGCTCTTGGTGAAGCTGGTATGCACCGTGAAGCTGATACTGGTAAGGTTGTCGATAAGGCTGTACCAGGCAAAACATATTATCCAAATCAACCAAAGCAAAAGTTCGGTCAATCGAAAAAAGTCTAAAGTCGTCTATATAGATTAGAGTATGATTTAGAACCATGTTGGCATTCCTCCTTCCATTAGCATCAAAAATTATTAAAGATGCAATCAATAAAATTCCAGAAAACGAAGAACTCGGTGAAAAGATGGTTGAGATCTGTCTTGTTATCTTGGGTAAGGCGGTTAAGTTGACCAAGACGGAGATGGATGATCAATTGCTGGAAGTTGTCACTAAGGCAATCAAAGCAAGAGATGCTGAATAATATAAATATCAATATAGAAAAACAGCAGGTAAAGAAACATGTCTCTGTGGGGCAATAAAGATTCCGTCTATAGTGATGGAACCGTCGCAATTAGCGGCAAAACCGTAACTGGAACTGGCACTACGTTTAATACTGCTGGTTTGATTAACGAAGGTGATGTAATCACTGTCGGTGCTGGTCAAACCCAAGGCGAAGCAGTTATTGCTAGCGTAACTAACGCAACTGTCCTTGTTCTTAAAGATGCTTCTCATCTGGATACTGGACTCATCTCTGGTGCTACTTACAGCATTAGTCAGAAGCCAGTCTATACTCTTAAGGATACTGAATACGCATCTACCGAAATTTTCGGTGTTGATGCTACTGAGGTTGGACTTGCTAGAACTACTTCTTTCGCAGTACCACACGCTGGTTGGGTTGGCGTTCAGTCATATATTGATGCCCACGGCAGACTTAGAGTTAAGTCTGAAGTTCTGGTTGCTGGTAGCACCATCACTGGTGATGCAGATGACGATGATAAGTTCCGCGATAGCTGATAATATGGGTTAATATATGAGATTCGATGAATTGAATGAGAGTAACTATTTGCTCTTTGCTATAAAATTTTATGACAATCCACAGTCAGTTACAAAGGATGACTTTGAGTCAGACCTTAAGCGTATCAGATATGTTAAACGTTTGTTGAAGAGATATAAGAATAACGGTGAACTCAAAGTTCACCTTATTCTCAATCACCTTATTATATTGTTCAACGTTTTTAATGACGCGGCAGTTCCCTTATTGTTTTATAATTTGGATGAGGAACTTTGGCCATCTATTAAAAGTTTTCTAATATTCTTAAATAGATTTCCTGAATATCCAAGAACGTCATTGAGTGATATAGAACCAGACTACAATTGTTTAGTAGAGTTAAAGAACCTATGAATATCGATAGGATTATCAAACATATCCGCGATTCTAAGTTGTCAGAAGAAATGATGACTACTGGTTCTGTTGCCGGAAAACCAGGATTCAGTGGTTCTGCTGATGCTGCAGGTCCTGTAGCAGGTTATGATAAACCATTAGGTAAGAAGAAAAAGAAACCAACCATCCTTGCCAGAGGGAAGTTTCCGGGTTTGAGAAAGCGTTGGAGAACTGGTGAAGTCTGATGTTTGATTCTAAGGTTGCAGCTTTAGAAACGAAGCTGGATATATATGAAGAGTTGTCACGCGAAATGCTGACCAAGTTAGAGACTGCGGTAGATAAGATATCTGAAGGTAATACAAGAATTGCTGAAATCCTTGCGAAGCATGATGAAAGGATTGAGCAAAGTATAAAGAGCGATGAACTTATCATCAAAATGATTGACGAGTTGAAAGATAATAGTGAAAAGAATAATCAAATCATTCACGGTAGAATTGATAAGGTACAGGAAGAATTAAAAAGTTTATCTAAGTTTAGATGGCAGGTTGGTGGTGTTCTTATCGTAGCAGCACTCATCATTGGTGCTGGTAGTAGAGTGGCACCTATCTTCTTGACGCCAGAACCACAACAGGGTATAATAAGGGGACAGTAAAGTCCCTTCAGAATGGATCTAATTGACTCCAAGTACATTGGACTTATATCATCAAGATTATCAAAGTTTAAGAAGGTAAAGACTAATCTGTATACCTTCAGGTGTCCTCTGTGTGGGGACTCTCAGAAGAACAAAAATAAGACACGGGGATATTTCTACCAGGTCAAAAATAACACTAACTTCAAGTGCCACAACTGTGGTGCTAGTATGTCCTTCAATAACTTCTTAAAGGGGCAAGATACTACACTACACAAGCAGTATACACTTGAGAAGTTTAAGGAGGGTAATACTGGTAAGAACTTTGTTGTTGAAGAACCAAAGTTCGATTTTAAGAAACCAGTATTCAAGAGCAAGTTAGATTTGCCCAAGGCAACAGAGAGTTCTCATGCCAGAGAATACCTTGAGAAGAGAAAGTTAAACCCAGAAAAGTTTTACTTTACTGACAGTTTCAAAAGGTGGACAAACACCAAAAAACGCACATTCGACACCATAGGTAGGGATGAACCGCGTATTATCATACCGATGTATGATACTGAGAAGAACTTGATTGGTTTCCAGGGTAGAAGTCTACTTCCTAACTCTGTTAAATATATCACTGTGATGTTGAACGATGATTCTCCGAAACTATACGGACTTGAAAGAATCAATGAAGAAAAACCAATCTATATCGTCGAAGGACCCTTCGACTCCACGTTCGTGGAAAACGGTGTTGCTATGTGCGGTGCCGATGTTGATGTTGGGTCGTTTGGTTGGAGCGATTATATTTGGGTTCTTGATAATGAACCACGTAACAGAGAAATCGTCAACAGAGTCGCCAAACTCATCGATAGAGGAGAGAAGGTTGTAATCTGGCCAACTAACATCGTAGAAAAAGACATCAACGATATGGTTCTCTCTGGACATGACGTGATGTCTGTGATAAAATTAAATACACATTCTGGTTTACAGGCAAAAGTTAAATTCAACACTTGGAAGAAAATATGAGCAACGGCACGAAAGTTGTAAAGAGAGATGGTAAGACCGAACCTCTTGATTTGAATAAACTTCACATCATGGTGGAGCACGCATGTAAGGACCTTGCAGGAGTTTCAGCATCGCAAGTTGAAATCCAGTCAGGCATTCAGTTTTATGATGGCATCACTACGGATGAAATTCAAGAGATTCTCATTCGCTCTGCTAGTGATTTGATTGATCTGGATCATCCTAACTACCAGTTCGTAGCAGCACGCCTTCTGCTGTTTGCGCTGCGTAAGCAACTCTTTGGTCGTATGCATGAGTCTCCTACTGTTAAGCAGCACGTAGAGCACTGTGTGGCGCGTGGAGTGTATGATGCAGAGATTCTTGATCTCTATACGGATGAAGAGTTTGATAAACTCGAATCATTTATTGATCATGAACGTGATATGCTTTTCACCTATGCTGGTCTTCGCCAGGTAGTTGATAAGTATCTTGTTCAAGATCGCAGCACTGGGGCACAATATGAGACCCCACAGTTCATGTATCTTTTGATTGCAGCTACGATCTTTTCAAAGTATCCTAAGGAAACACGATTAGACTACGTTAAAAAGTACTATGACGCAATCTCCAGACACAAAATCAACATTCCCACACCTATCATGGCAGGAGTGCGAACTCCACTTCGACAATATGCTAGCTGTGTTCTTGTTGATGTTGATGACTCCCTCGATAGTATCTTTAGCTCTGATATGGCAATTGGCAAATACGTTGCACAAAGGGCGGGCATCGGCATCAACGCAGGCAGAATCCGTGGCATCAACGCTAAAATCAGAGGCGGAGAAGTTCAGCATACTGGTGTTGTCCCATTCCTCAAAAAGTTTGAAGCGACTGTCAGATGCTGCACTCAAAATGGCATCCGTGGTGGATCAGCAACTGTCCACTTCCCCATCTGGCACCAAGAAATAGAGGATATCATTGTACTTAAAAATAATAAAGGGACGGAAGACAACCGTGTCCGAAAACTGGACTACAGCATCCAAATTTCTAAACTCTTCTACGAACGATTCATCAAGAACGAAGACATCTCCCTCTTCAGTCCTCACGATGTTCCAGGTCTTTATGATGCTTTTGGCACTGATTCGTTTGATGACCTTTATGTGGGTTATGAATCTGATAAGTCAATCCCTCGCAAGACTATGGGAGCTCAAGAACTCTTTCTGGACATTCTGAAGGAACGTGCAGAGACTGGTCGTCTCTACATTATGAACATCGACCATTGCAACTCTCACTCTTCGTTCTTGGACAAGGTTGAGATGAGCAACCTCTGTCAAGAGATTACCTTGCCTACAAAACCACTTCAACATATTGATGACCCAAATGGTGAAATTGCTCTTTGCATCCTTAGTGCTATTAACATTGGCAAAATCCGTGATTTGGAAGACCTTAATGTTCTCTGCGATCTTGCTGTTCGGTCTCTCGATGAGCTTATTGATTTTCAAGGATATCCTGTCAAAGCAGCAGAAATTGCAACCCGTGCCCGCCGCTCCCTTGGAATCGGTTATATCGGACTAGCACACTACCTGGCGAAGAATGGGGAGCACTATGGTGATCAGAGGGCATGGAAACTGGTCCACGACCTCACAGAGGCGTTCCAATACTATCTAATCAAAGCAACTGTAAACCTTGCAAAAGAGAAGGGTGCGTGTGAGTATAGTAGCCGAACCAAATATGGTAATGGAATTCTTCCGATCGATACATATAAAACAGATGTGGATGAAATAGTTCCAAATGAGCTTCACTACGATTGGGAGGGTCTTCGAGCACAAGTACTTGAACATGGAGTCAGGAACAGCACTTTGTCCGCACAGATGCCTTCGGAGAGCAGTTCCGTTGTGTCAAATGCCACAAATGGAATTGAACCGCCTAGGGGATACTTGTCCATTAAGAAGTCCAAGAAAGGACCTCTTAAGCAGATTGTCCCTCAATATCAATCTCTCAAGAACAACTATACGCTTCTTTGGGATATGCCTAGCAACACTGGGTATATTAACATTGTTGCTGTAATGCAAAAGTTCTTTGATCAGGCAATCTCCGGTAACTGGAGTTACAATCCACTTCAATATCCTGATAATGAAGTGCCCATTTCTGTCATGGCACAAGACCTTTTGACTACATATAAGTACGGTTGGAAAACTAGTTACTATCAAAATACATATGACTTCAAGACAGATGAAGTCGAAGAGACTAAGGAGTCTCTTGAAAGTTTAATTGCAGAGTTAGAAACATCAGAGGAGGAGCAGTGTGAGTCTTGTTCAATTTAAGACAAATAAGGAAGAGGGTTCGACAATAGAATCCATGACGGTTTTCAATTCGGAGGTAGTTGACACCAAAAAGCAACCGATGTTCTTCGGTAAACCATTGGGTATTCAGAGATATGATTCTTACAAATATCCAATCTTTGATAAACTGACCACACAACAACTTGGTTATTTCTGGAGACCTGAAGAGGTCTCTTTACAAAAGGATCGCAGTGACTATCAGACATTACGCCCTGAGCAAAAGCACATTTTTACCAGCAATCTTAAGTACCAGATCATGCTGGATTCTGTACAAGGGCGGGGTCCTGGGATGGCTTTTATCCCTTACTGTTCACTACCTGAGTTAGAGGCGTGTATGGAAGTCTGGGGATTCATGGAAATGATCCACAGTCGTTCCTACACCCATATTATCAAGAACGTTTATGCAGACCCTTCTGACGTGTTCGATCATATCCTGACGGATGATCGCATCGTAGAGCGTGCCGCCAGTGTTACTGAGGCATACAATGAGTTTATCAATGCAGCACATGCTTGGGATAATACCCAGACATGGCAGCACGCATTAGAACAAGTCCCCTACGCACAAGAGGCAAGGTATGAACTCAAGCGCAAACTCTTCAGAGCAGTTGCAAACGTTAATATTCTTGAAGGTATTCGCTTTTACGTTTCATTTGCTTGCAGTTTTGCATTTGGCGAACTCAAGCTTATGGAGGGAAGTGCAAAGATCATCTCCCTGATTGCTAGGGATGAGAATCAGCATCTTGCCATCACTCAGAACATTATGAACAAGTGGAAGCAGGGTGATGACCCAGAGATGGCAAAGATCATGAAGGAAGAAGAACAGTGGTTGATTAGCACTTTTGAGAACTGTGTCAATCAAGAAAAACTCTGGGCAGAGTATCTGTTCAAAGATGGTTCTATGATTGGTCTGAATGATAAACTATTACAACAATATGTTGAGTGGGTTGCCAACAGAAGGATGAAAGCCATTGGTCTGAAACCTATATACGATATACCAGCGAAGAACAATCCTCTGCCCTGGACAGAGCACTGGATTTCTTCAAAGGGTCTTCAAGTCGCTCCTCAGGAAACTGAGGTTGAGTCATATATCGTTGGGGGTATTAAGCAAGATGTCAAAAAAGATTCATTCGCAGGATTCAGTCTCTGATCCAAGAAACGAAGAAGATTATGATACTTGGGAGTATGGTACTGAACCGCTCCCAGATGACCATACTTGGGAAAGAAAATCAATGGATGCCTACCAAAGGGCAGCAACATTTGATCATATGATATTCGGCGATTATGACGGATATGAAGCATACAGGGAGGACTAAGGTCCTCCTTTTTTTATGTTTGCTAAATAGGTATACGGAAAGAAATCACCATACCATGAATCCTCTATCGCCAAAACAAATTAGATCCCTCATTGATATGTGGGCAGATATTCATGATGAGAAAGAAGAAGAAGAAGTAGTAGAAGTAGAAACCACTGAAGAATCTGTTTCTGAAGAACCTCTTGATGAGGTTAATATGGGACTGCAGACAGGACTGGCGAACTTCTCTAAGGGACTCTACAATGTAGGCAAAAAAGTATTGCAGACCGGTGCTCAAGCCGTTGGTGGCGCCGCAAAAGAAACTGAAAAGAACCGCCCCGCTATTCAAAGGGAAGTTGGTAAAGCAGCTACAGGTGCTGCTAATGTAGTTGGTGGAGCAGCACAAACGGTAGAGAAGAATCGCCCTGCTGCCCAAGGTGCTGTCGGTAATGCAGCTAAAGCTGCTTTAAGTGCTGTTAGTGGTGCCGTTGGTGGAAGTCCTTCTATTCAAGGTTCTATCGGTAAGGCTGTTAAGAACTTCTCCGATACTGTTGCCCCACCACCAGAAAGGTCTAATGAACCAACGGTAAGATCTGGTGAGAGGACACCACAAACTGGAATGTCTTATGTTGCATCCAGAGATAAGTCTGGTGAGAGATATGATAAGACGGGAACTATTGCTCCAGCAAAACTTGATCCAGGCACTCGTGGATCAACAATGCCTTCTAACCCTCAGTTTAAGGGTGTGGGAGCAAACACAGTTAAGAAGGTCTCCTATCCAACTGCATCTCAGACACAAGCAGCGGCAACTCCAGCACCTACCCCTGCCCCTGCTCCAGCAGCAGCGGCACCTACTCCTGCTCCAGCGGCAGCACCTGCTCCAACAGCACCACCCAAAATCAAGGATTATGGTTCTAAAGCAGCAAATATGGATGCCTGGGCAAAGGCAAATCCAAAACTCGCTGCTCGTCTGAAACCCCGCCCAGCACCTATCAAACCAGCAGCGGCATCTACAGGTGGTTATAACCCCAGAATGAAGAGTGATATTGGCGGAAACCTTGGTAGGGCACTCAGCGGCAATGTAAGCGATTTCAAGTTCAAAGAAGGGTATGACGTGGTTTTGGACCATCTGCTCTCTGAGGGGCACGCAGACACCGTAGAAGAGGCACACTACATTATGCTCCAGATGACCCCAGAACACATTCAGGAGATTGTTAAAGACGCCTGATGTTGGTGATTATCCTAGCGTCATTTCTCTGGGGTGTAGTTTTTTCATCAATATTTTACAAATATAACGATTTATTTCCAGGGGGTTGACAAGACCCCCTTTTTTTATTAGACTCGCTTTGTCTGGGTTCAAGGATAAATAATAGCTCAATATTATAAATATAATATGAGTTATGAGAATCCTTGGATTTTTGAGGGTAAACCTTTCTTATCTGAAGACATAGGTGAATTGTTTGGGTTCGTCTATAGAATTACAAATAAGGTCACAGGTAAGAGGTATATCGGTAGAAAGTACTTTTGGTCTTTTAGGAAACCACCAGGCAAAAAACGAAGAGTAAAACAAGAATCTGATTGGCAGAAATATTACGGTTCTTGTCCTGAATTAAAAGAAGATCTCAAATTATACGGCAAAGAGATTTTCAATAGAGAAATTTTAAGTCTTCACGACACAAAGGGTAACTGCAACTTTGAGGAAACAAAGCAGTTATTCTTAAATAATGTCTTATCTGAGACTCTTGACAACGGAACGCCCGCATATTATAATAGCAACATTCTCGGACGTTACATGCGTAAGGACTATGGTAATTTTGCGAGAGACAACTGAATGGGCGATTAATCGTATACATACTCTCTGTGAAACTAATCTAGAAGATGCGTTTTCGATTCAAAGTGAATTTTCCGAGTGGTTAGACCCAGATTTTCTAACTCATGACATCATCTCACTAGAATACATAGGAGACAAGCATGACAACTAGTCACGGTCCTTCAAAGGAATTTAAAGAAAAAATCCTTAAAGAATGTAAACGTTTGAGTGCCCAAGGCGAGCATATAGAAGCATCGCATATTTTTAGAACTTACTTCCCTGAAGAGGAAAAACTAATTTATGATTGATTTACTATTTCTACAATCTTTGACTGCAACAGATTATTATAATCTAGCAAAGGTTGTACATGTTGAAGCAGCATTGAATACTGAAGATGAGTATTGTGTTGCCGCTTCAGTTCTTAATCGGGTTAAGCACGATCGATTCCCACATACTGTGTATAGAGTAATCCATGCCCCTGGGCAATATGAGGGCATATATAATAGGTATAATGTCACCCCAAGTTCAGCACTTATTAATCGTCTGAGCTCTTCCCATGGGCAGCAAAGGGTGCTATACTGGTCTAAGATTCTAGACGGTCGAACAGACTACAAAGGACAGAGTATGTTGAGATATCGGGTCTCTTCTCAAGATCCGATGTGCCACCCTAGAGGAAACTTCTATCACTATCACTGGCAATGAGATTTAAGCAACTATTCCAAACCGCAAAAGAAGAGATCAAGAAAGTCTTGACTCCTCCCGAACCAGTAGAAAAGGTTGAAAAAAAAGAAGAAGAAGAGGAAGTAGTTGCTTGTACTGTCAAACCAGAAAAATCCAGTTATACTGGTATTCCAGCTCCTGCTTACTTACAAGAAGACTCTTGGTTTGGTCCTGTTCCTGAGTATACTGAAAAGCAACGCGATTATATGGAAATGGAATTTGAAATGAAAAAGCGCGAACAAGAAGAGCGCAAAGAAACAACTAAAGAACCAGAAGACATTCATGAGATTATGTACCAGATGTCGCAAGGCAACTGGAACACAGTCATTGAATCTCAAGGTGGTTCTGAGCACTTCCATGAAGGTCCAGGAGGTTGGAACTCTGGTACTGGTATGGGGCAGTTTCGATGACTGACGAAGAACTAAAAGAAGAGAAGTATCGAGAACTTCGTGAGCAGGCACACAAATGTCTTCTTACAAAATATGGTCATGAGATGAATGGTGTTTCACCAAAGCATACTAATGAGAACTTGTATAAGTGTGCTGAGGATTGGGTTTCCAAAGGTAATATAACTACCTTCGGAATCATAAAATATTATGAGGCATACTATTCATGAGTGGTGACTGGAGATACAATGATGACCGGATGCAACTTCGAGCATCAGTCTTCTGGGCTCTGCAGCATCACTTAGATGAACATACTAGAGCAGTTTATGAGTTTTGCCATGATTGGGTAAGTCAAGGCAATCAAAATATTGATAACATTGAATTTTATTTTCAGGAGTATCTACACGATGATCACGACACGAATGTTAAAAAACTTGAGAAATGTCTTCTCGCCGATTCTGGTGAGCAGTATGCTGATCGCCCCTGGGATCGCAGACCCGATTGAAGATCACCAATACAATACCATGCATTCTATGGGATGTATGCTTTTGCAAGACTGCACCGATCATGTCAAAGAAATCAAATCAATTGAAGATCTGGCTGCTGAGATCAATGATGTTGATTATGATTATGTGTCTGATGAGTTTAATTCTCTCCTCAGATCACTTAATGCAGTCGGAGTTAAAGTTTTTCTAGCAGACGAACGATACTTCCCAACACAGCATCGTGGGGTCTATCATACCGTCAGCAATAACTTCTATCTGAACAGGAACTTCATGGGTAGTCCTTCTACTCTGATGGCAGTGATGCGTCATGAAGGATGGCACGCAGCACAGGATTGTATGGCAGGTACTATTGATAATAGTATGATTGCTATCATTGTGCCTGAAGAAAAAGTTCCTATGCTCTGGCGTGAAATGGTCAAGCGTACCTATCCTAAGTCTGCACAACCCTGGGAAGCAGAAGCATCCTGGGCAGGTCGCACAGAAGGTATGACTGCTGCTGCTCTTAAGTCCTGTGCTGCAGGCACTATGTGGACTGATTATGAACCCACTCCAATGACCCGCGAGTGGTTGGTCAAGAACGGATATCTTAAATGAACTTTCTAATCGCTGCTTTAGCACCTGTATTCATTACAAGTCCAATCACTGAGAAACCAGTTCAGGTTCCTCCTATTGTTGTTCAGAGATGTCAGACTATTATGGAGTTTGATGTCTATAAAGAAAACAAGTCAGAGATTGAAGAACTAAGAACCCTTGATTGTTATTACATGAATATGGGACACTATAGTCTCCCTTACGATCTTTACTTTCCAAAAGAAAGGTATCCACGGCGCTAAATAAAACTGCCTGACCACCTACCTAAATGCCAGAAGAAGTAAAGAAGGAAGAACCTAAAAAGAAAGGTCCTCTTGGAAAACTGAAGGAGAAAATCGATGATCCTGAAGAGAAACTAGAAGCACTTTCTACACTGGTCAGACTTGGTATTCTTATTTGGAGTGGAGGTATTCTCACACTCGCATATATCAAACTCCCAGCAGCACTAGGTATTCCTGAACAGAAGCTTGATCCAACTTTCATTGCATCTGTCTTTACTGGTGTTCTAGCAACTTTCGGAGTTCAAACTGCTAAGAAGGGTGCTAATGGTGGTGGTGCAAATGGTAGCAGCATAACTAAAGCAGATTTGCAAAAACTTATTGATGCCGCCTCTCAAACTGCACCTTCTCAAACGATCAGGATCGAGCAAGGACCAATCAAAATTGCAGGAGTTGGTGATGGAGAACCCCCAGTCAAACCAACCATTTAAGTGGGTGGTATTAAGTGTGGGCACGCTGTTTGGCGTTGCCCACATTGGTGTATTAGGACACCTGATAAACAAGAATGACCTTCCAGTCATAAACCTGCCTGTAGGAGATTACACTTCTTATAGTGTTGAGGCGGGTAAAGATGGATATAAAATTAAATACAATGCGAACGATCCTAAGGTTATGGGGATTCGCAAACACGTAGATAAGAACAATGGGTTCTTTGGTATTGGAGGAAACTCAAATATTACGACAGAAGAAGAATATACAATGGATGGAGGAAAACATCTCCAGGGTGGTGGTGAAAAAAAGTTAACTGCTCAAAACCTAGAATGTATCAAAGCGGAGGGCGCTGGAGAATCAACGGGAGGTCTGATAGGTGCTAGTGCCGCTGCTGGTGTAGCACCCGTATTTGCTGGTATTCCATATGTTGGATGGTTGATATCTGGATGGGCAGTATTGTTTGGACAGCAGCAGGGTGCTGAGATTGGTGGAGAGGTAGCAACTATGTTGAAGGATTGTTGATGGATCCTACACAACCAGTTTGGGAAATATTTGTTATGATACTCTTACTTCTCATAGGAGTCTCATATTCGATTGTCTATATAATGAGATATGATGATAAGCATGATGACCACATTATTAGCACAAGCGAGCTTGAACTTGAACGACGCATGGAACATGAGTTGGGGGGAGGGGATTCAGTTCCTCCTGATGCTGACGTTCCTGTATTGGGTGAAGAAGAGAATGGATCTACACTTTGTAAAGAAGACAGCGAAGACGACAGTCTACAGAGTCAAGTTGGAGGAATAGTGTATGAGCGATCTGACGAATAAGGATGCTGAACAGGACTCCAAACTTGCAGTATTAGAAAGCAAGATTGAAAGTTATCGTGAAAGAATTCATGCTCTTGAAGCAGAGACATCAAATGTTTCTGTTATTGATAGTACTCTAGAGAATGCTATTCGTCGTATTGAAATGGTCCATAGTCGTATAGATAAGACTGAGGAAAAACTCAAAGAACTTAGTAATGAATTGCGTGGAAGAATCCGTAAAGCAGAAATGTGGATTGCAGGGGCTGGTGCAGTTATTGCAGCAGCAACAACAATTATAGGAATTGCCGTATCAGTAGAATCACAGGAGATGAATCATGGGAGCAATGACCCCACCAAGCAGGAAATCCTGCTATAACTTTAGAGTAATTAAAATTAACAGGGTAGTCGATGGCGATACTATTGACGTTACTATTGATCTCGGGTTTGATCTATACAAGAAAGAAAGAGTTAGAGTTGCAGGAATTGATACGCCGGAGAAAAGGACCCGTGATCTTGAAGAGAAGGCGTTAGGTATTGATGCTACAAACTGGTTAAAGGAAAAACTAGATGGTGCTATCAAAGGAGACGATGACCTTATTATCAGAACAGAGTTGGTTGGTGGTATGGGTAAGTATGGTCGTCTCCTTGGTTGGTTATATGTTGGAGACGGCACAATCTCGTTAAACGAACAAATGATTACCGCAGGATATGCCTGGGAATATGATGGCGGAACAAAGAACAAAAACTTTGAGGAACTTCGTGAGATTAGGCGTAGACTTGGTACGCTAGTTGAGGCAGATTAATGAACATTGCAATCTTACTTTAGGAGAACTATGCAAAAAGTAATCAACATCCTTTCCCTCATATCTTTTGTAGGGGTCGCTGGTATTGTCGGCGGTGGAGCTTATGTTTATACTCAAAAAGATGCCATCATCGATGGCGTCAAAAAACAGGTAATGGAAGCTGCTGTAAATGGTGTCTCTGACGCTCTTCCAGGAATGTTGGACGGTGCTGTGCCTGCTCTTCCTGAGACGACTGGTGGAGTAATCCCTTCATTACCCTCTACGCCTGGTTTCTGAAAATCTGGTGAGTCGTGTTAAATAGCTCAGAATTATTTAACACTATGACTTCATCATACAGAAAAGCTGCGAAGAGAGAAGCAGCACAGACCTTTGGTCTTTATGTATTCTTTCATTCAATCTGGACTTCGGTATTTGACTTTTTTAATGACTAATGGATATACCCAATATTGGAATTAGAAACATAGATGTTGATGATGTAAGTGTTCCAAACTGGATGCTTACACCACCAACTATCTCACCTTATGCTCCTGTAACTACACAGGTGGGAGTTCCAATTATTGATATACCAGGATGTGTTGAATCGCACCTTGATAATGATAAGGGCACTAATGATAATCTGGTAGGGGATGACCCTAAGGGTGCCAGAGTGTTTTGTGATGGTAATATGCCATCGTTTAGTCCATTGGACTTTACGCCAGAGAACATGACTATCACTAAACCTACTGCAATTCCTAAGGTTCCCCCACCACCAGAACCGCCTGTTCCAGAAACACCAGAACTTCCAAAACCACCTGTTCAGACTGTCGTGGTTGAGGAACAACCAGAACCTGAACCAGAGATACCCTGGGTAGACAAATACTTACCTGCACCAGAAGCAGCGACTACAACTGCTGCTATTGCTGTGGTTGCTACTACTTCTGCTTTGTTAGCGAAACCATTAGCAGATATTCTGCTAAAAGTGATTAAACCAGCAATCAAAAAAGTTCTTACTAAGATATCAAAACTTAGGGGGAAGAAAATTGCAGTCCTCTCCTCAGGGGAGCGCCGAGCAGAGCAGCGTCAGAGAAACCATGCAATTCGCGATTTGCGCTCTGTTCTCCCCCGGAAGAAGGGATAGTGTGCCTGTGAGGCATAACAGTATTTACATTATTAACCACAACATCAGCACAGATTGCTGCGAAAGGACTTTTAGGGTGGAAGTAAATACCCTGTTTCATTAAGTCGCCGCAGTTCTTAAGTCTAGCGATTTCAAAATCCAATCTCTTATTGGCAGTTAGTTGTTGCTGCAGAGCAATCTGAGTTGCTGCTGCTTTTTTACATTGATCTTGTAATTTTTTATCTAATGGACTAGACCAAGTAGCACTAAAACCAACAGAGAGACTGGTATTATTCTTTTGACCAGTTCTTGTAGGAACATTATATAAGATGTCTCCTGGATTGTCTGGAGCACCATCTTCATCTAAGTCTCTCATATCATAGACTGGAGAATCAAAGTAAGCTTCATAGGGGTTCTGCATTGATACAGCACCCGTCACATATGGAGTGAAGTTTACTGTAGGTCCCTGACATTGAATACCTCCACCATATGTGTTGGTGATATACGGTCCCTGTAAAACTTGGATTGCTTGATTGGTGACAGACCCAGAAGAATTAGCAACAGGGGCAGCAGTAGCGGAAACGCCGCCAACAGTTTCAGCATAAGAAGGTGTTGCGAAGAGTAGAGATATTATTGCTGGAAGATACTTGTAGTATCGGTTACGCTTGTGACTTCCGTTGTTCTTTGAATTATTGTGTGATTGCTTAAACCTGGACCAGATACTGTTTCTGTGAACTGAAACGCTTGACCTGGTGTTGACTGTCTGAATGTTGGGGTTGACGATATTCCTTTCCATGATGAACTCACTCCATTAATATTTACATTGATGTTGCTCGTGGAAGGACTTAATGTTCCACTGGTTGGTTCAACACCACTTCCAGTTACTGAATATTGATATCCAGTATTATAATCCATGCTGTTTATAGTCTCAGTCACCTTTGAAGTCGTCTCTGTGTGACTGGTCATCGATCCCTGTGTGAAGTTTGGGACAACGGGGACTGCTAGAGCGGTGGCATTTGTATATAGGATTGCCACCACACACGTTGCAATAGACCAGTTTATCTTTCCAAAACGGGTCATTACGAGGGTCCTCAGTCAATTACAGTAATTTCAGTTACGAACTGAGCAGTTACACTAGTACCAGCACCTTGAGTAGTGCCAGTAACTGCAAGACTATGATCTTGACCAATGGTGCCAGGACTGCCACCACCACTGTAATCACCAGCAGTACCTGCCGTGTATATGGTGCTTACAGTTCCAGTTCCATTGGAAGCATCACCTGCAGTAAAAGAATTGCTGTAAGAGAATGCATCACCAGCAGTTGTTTGATATGCAGTTGAGAATGAACCTGCTGCTGCACCATTTGTAAGGGTGCCAAGACCACCAACAACTAAGTCTGCGGAAGAAAGGGAACCGCCAGAATCATCCATAGTTATTCCACTACCAGAAACAGAAAAACTATTTGCGGTTCTAGAAGTGATGGTTCTAGTGGGGTCTACAGTGTGTTGTAAACTTGATTGATGTCTAGTAACAAGTCCGCCAGCATTTGCTGCACCTGCGGTCATCAGAAGCATACCAAAAGCAATCCAAGATGCTTTCATTTTTTTGACTAAGTACGATTGACTTTATTTAGCTTGACACGGTTTGAGAAATAGGTTATACTGGATACATTCAAGGGTTAGTAGCTCAGCTGGATAGAGCAACTGCCTTCTAAGCAGTCGGTCACAGGTTCAAATCCTGTCTAACCCGTTGTCTTTTCTTCTTATGGACCCTAGAGACCCCAGTTTCCCCGAACCACTTCAGCATGTTGAGATGGATTCATCTAAGTATGTTTATGGTGGTTTAGAGATAACTACAATGAATATCCTTCGTTTAGTTAGCGAAATAGAGAGTGCATATCAACTCTCTAAGTACATGGCATTCGACGAAGATATGAAGACCCTTGAGTCAATGAAATCTAAGTATCTGAAAATGTATTTCAGAATGGTCAAAGAAGAAAAGGCAAACACGCCACTCTAGCTCAGCTGGATAGAGCAACGGTTTTGTAAACCGTAGGTCGTCGGTTCAAGTCCGACGAGTGGCTTGACAGATAATATAAAACCTGTTATAATAATGTGGTGTGAAGGAAGTGCGCGTGAGAGAGAAATCTCTCACCGCTTGCGGGTTTAGTTTAGAGGTAAAACTAAAGGTTTCCAACCTTTCGTCAGGAGTTCGATTCTCCTAACCCGCTTCGGGTAACCGAATACCCGTAATTTTGAGTAGTATAAATACTTAACCTTTTGTTTATTTTGTAACAAAAGGATACAAACAGACTCATGTCGAGAGTCTTTTCATCCGTGGGTTAATACTCCACGAGACAAAATAGAGGTAAACTAATGATCAAATCTGTATTCGCTGCAGCCGCTGCTGCTGTCGCTTTCGCTCCTGCTGCTGCCCTTGCAGGTCCCTACGTTAACGTAGAGGCAAACTCTGGTTGGACTGGTTCCGACTACAATGGTACTTCGACCGACCTGCACGTTGGTTATGAAGGCACCTTTGGTGATGACGCTTCCTACTACGTTCAAGGTGGTGCTACTGTAGTCAGCCCCGATGGTGGTGATTCTGACACCGTTCCTTCCGGTAAGGCAGGTCTGGGTCTGGCACTGACTGATTCTCTGGGTGCTTATGGTGAGGTTTCCTTCGTCGGTTCTGGCGATAAGGACATCGACCGTGGATACGGCACCAAGATTGGTCTGAAGTACAACTTCTGATCTTTCTAAGTTAGTAAAGTAAAACCGGTTATTACAAAATCTTACCCGCCTTTTATGGGCGGGTTTTTTTATGGTTAAATTTATATTAACCCTCTCTATATACACCGGTTTCTCTCATATCAACTTAACTTGATATTAACTTTATATTGATATAATGTTTGAGTAAACCATATTACTTTAATTTTAAAAGAGGTATTACAAATGAAAAACGCAATCGCTATTGCAACTCTGGCTGCTCTGTCTGCCGTATCTGCTGCTCCTGCCCTTGCTGGACCTTATGTTGGTGGTAAAATCACTGCCAAAGGAACTGATGAAGATTTCAAAAAGACCGAAACCGAACTGCGTGTTGGTTACGAAGCCAAGGTTGGCGCTCTGAAGCCTTACATCGAAGTTGGTCCTGCATGGGAAATGAAGGATGGCGAAGACGAAGCTTCCTTCTACAAGCAACTGGAAGTTGGTTCTAAAATCAAGATGACCGATAACCTGGGTGCTAAGGTCAAGGCTGAGTACACCATCGATGATGATAGTGCTGTTGATTGGAAGTACGAAGCTTCCCTCTCTTACGATTTCTGATAGAAAATAATATACAACCACTCACGGTAAAGAAATGAAATCACTTCTCTCTATCGGTGTCGCAGCTGCCGCAATTGCTGCTCCCTCTGCCGCCATGGCAGACACTCTGAATGCTGCTGGTGCATCATTCCCTGCTCCAATCTATCAGGCATGGTTCCAAAACTATGCTAAGCAGACTGGTAATCAGGTTAACTACCAGGCAGTTGGTTCTGGTGCTGGCGTTCGTCAGTACAAAGCAGGAACTACTGACTTTGGTGCTTCTGACAAGGCAGTTTCTGATAAGAAGCTGAAGGGTATTTCCCGTCCTATGGTTCAAATCCCTATGACTGGTGGAGCAATCGCGGTTGCTTATAACAAGCCAGGTTGCGATCTTAAGATTACACAAACTGAATTGGTTCGTGTTTTCTATGGTGATATTGATAACTGGTCTCATTTCGGTTGTGGCAATAAGCCCATCACTGTTGCTGTCCGTTCTGACGGTTCTGGCACCACTGCTGGGTTTACCAACTCCCTCTCTTCTTTCTCTAGAAAGTGGAAACTGATGGTTGGTCGTGGTAAGGCAATCAACTGGCCTGCTAGCAACACTGTTGCTGGTAAGGGTAACTCTGGCGTTGCTGGTGTTATCAAGAATACAGAAGGTGCTATTGGTTATCTGAACTATGGTTATGTTGTTGGGGGTAAGTTCCAACAAGCTGCTGTCCAAAATAAGGCAGGTAACTTTGTAAAGGCAAACAGTGAAACATCTGCTGCTGGACTTGCACAAATCAAACTTGATAGTAAACTGCGTGGAACCGACGCTAATCCCGCTGGTGCAAATGCATTCCCTATCGTTTCTTTGACTTGGATCCTTGCGGAACCAGGTCATAAGGTTGACTCTGTTCAACCTGCTCTTCGTTATATGTTGAGTGAAGAAGCACAAGGTATTTCAGATTCTTTGGGTTATGTACCTCTCCCCGAGTCTCTTCGACAGAAATCTCTTGCTGCTGTTGAATCGCTCCGTTGATTAAATTCTCATACCCCACCCTTCGGGGTGGGGTTTTTTTATGCTCTTTACCCCCTTTAAAGATATGTTAGAACTTCTTCAATTAATGGCATTGCCGGTAGTAACTTTAGGTACTGTCATGGGAGCTGATATCTCCCCACTACAGAATGTATATGCGGATAAAGATGCACCATCTTTTGAGCAAGTTGGTAAGTATGGTGTCGGTGAAGATTCCGCTGCTGAAATTATTGCTTCCGATGGAACAATCCTCGCCTATACAAATTCAGATAAAGGAAGTGTTGACTTCGTTAACATTGCTGATCCTACCAATCCCACTAGTGTTGCTTCTGTGGATGTTGGTGGAGAACCCACGAGTGTTGCAATCCGTCGTGGATATGCCATTGCTGCAGTCAATACAAGTGAATCCTATACTAACCCTTCGGGACAAGTCATAGTAATTGATTTGTTTGACTATGAGATTGTCAAACAGATTCCTCTTGCAGGACAACCAGACTCTATTGCTCTTGATCCTAACGGCAACTTTGCTGCTGTTGCCATTGAGAATGAAAGAAATGAGGACATCAATGGTGAGATGATCCCTCAGTATCCTGCTGGTAATCTGGCGTTGATTGATCTTAGAGGAAATGTAACTTATGTCGATCTTACAGGCATTGCTGATATTGCTCCTAGTGATCCTGAACCTGAGTTCGTTGATATCAATGATAAGAGTGAGATCGTTGTTACATTACAAGAGAACAATCATATTGTGGTTGTATCTAGTGATGGCACTATCCTCAACCACTTCTCCGCTGGCGCAGTTCAGTTAGACAACATTGACACTGTGAAGGATGGTGTCTATAATCCTGTTAACAGCAGATATTCACGTCGTGAGCCTGATGCTGTTACCTGGATCGATTCTGATCACTTTGCCACTGCCAATGAGGGTGATTACAAACTCAAAGGATATCAGGGAACCCACAAACGTGGTGGTTCTAGGGGGTGGACAATTTTCCATAAAGATGGTACAGTGGTATATGAATCGGGTGCTTCCTTTGAAACTGCACTTGCTGAAGCAGGTTACTGGCCTGATAAGCGTGCTGGTAAGAAAGGTGTTGAACCAGAATCAATTACTCTTGGAACCTATGGTGGTCGTCGTTTGATCTTCGTTGGTGCTGAGAGAGCAAATGCTGTTGGCGTTTATGATGCTACAGATTTGACTGCTCCTAAGTTGATTCAGATTCTCCCTACAGGTAAAGCACCTGAAGGTCTTCTTGCTCTGGATAATGAAGGTCTCTTCATTACTTCCAATGAGAAGGATGCTAAGAACTCTATCTCCATCTTTAAATTCTGATGAACTGTGATCCCAAGTGGAAGCAATGGTGTATTGCTTGTTGCTCCTCCCAACTATGGATATTCCCAACGCTTCTACTTGTGGTCGTTCTTTTTATAGAATCGATACATACTAAAGCCCATATTGATATGGAGATGGATGTTCATAAGTATTGTTTGAACAATGCAGAACATCAAAAAAACCAAGAGTACGCAGGAGACGACGAATGGTAAAAACTATTATTGTTGCAACTATATTATTTTCATCTCCTGTTTTTGCATTTGAAAGTACAAATGAAGGTGTGGATTTCTTTAATGAAGCACTAAAAAACGTAAAAGAGTATCATCTCCAGCAAACAAGAACTGACCCAGAAGATGCACTTGATGATGCACTTGATAATTTCTGGAACACTTACGAGCAGTAAAATGAAAAAACGAACGAAAAAATTTCTAGATTGGTTTTTTGAAACTGATAGGGGTGAAGAGAACGTAGTAAACTGTTCTAACCTTTATGAGTTAGTAGAGAAACTCCAATATCGTCTAGAAGATTTGGAGAATGAGCATATGCTACTTATCCGTCAGATTGGTAACCTAGATAGTAGATTAACAGATATATTACTTTCTAAGGATGAAGATTAATCTCTGGTATTCTAAAGGTATGCAGCAGTGGCGTTGGACTTTATGTGAAGAATTACAGAATGGTATTACCAAAACAGGTGACTGTCATTCTGGTCAACGTCCTATCTTAAGAGATGCAATGGAAGATGTTGCCAAAACCGTAGAGTATATGTTAGAATTAAAGTCAATGAAGGGCGAGTAGCTCAGAGGTAGTAGCGTCTGCTTTACACGCAGAATGTCGGGGGTTCGATCCCCTCCTCGCCCATATAAATAAAAAAAACATGAAGACGTATACTTCGTTATACAATGGAACCAATAAAGATTAGGTGCCGTGCCTGTGGCAAAGAACTTATCGGGCACCCAAGCAGGAGTGTAACTTGTGGATGCTCCAATATGACCACTATTCGTGGGGATAAGATTTCTGCTGTGGATTTAGATCAGGTAGTAATGGTAAGTAATGCCCCTATCAAATCCAAAACTAAGTTTCTTTCTCAATCGGATATTGAGTGGCAAGAGGCAAGACGAAAGAGAAAAGTAAGAAAACTAGACTTTGAAGTCAGATAACTAAAGATTGTCTTAATCTATGTTATGAGCCGAACATAAACTTGACATCTTGAGGTTAGTAAATATTATAGCTAATAAGTAATTTCACTTTAAAAAAATGCACCCCGACGAGTATTCTAATTGGGTGAAAATAAAAGAGGTCTTTGAGACCAATGGAACTACAGACAATTATTTTTACACCAGAGCGTGTGCTATAGTGAGCGGTCAACCAGACCCCATCGATATTAAACCAATACTTTCACATGATGACTGAATTGAAACCAGATCCATTATTGACACGTTCAGAGTGTCAGGAGATGATAGATGCTGCTATTCGGAAACACAATAGGAACGCAAGTGTCATTAGCATGTGCGTTGGTTGGGTTGTTCTCGCTTTATTTGCTGAAGGTATGCTCCGACTCGTCGGAGTAATTGATCCTATATTTCCATGGCTTAAAATAACTCTATAGAGATAAATGGAAGCAGACGAAAGAAGGGAGTTTTATAAACAACTGCGAGAGAGAATATCTCAACTGAGGATGCAGCATTTATTTGAGGAGCCATGTCCTCTATATGAGGATGATGACGAACAAGACTTTAAACTAGGGAGAACTTAATGTTAGGTACAGCACTTATGTGGATTGCGATACCTTTCGTATGCACAACAATATTCTTTGGTATATTCAAAGGAGAAGAGGTCTATTATGACTCAGACGATTACACCGGAAACGGCACTGCACATTAACCAGAGATTCTTATTTGCAGAATCTTCATTTGCAAGGATATTCAGCGTGCCTCATGTTACTACAGAGATGCGACGATTTTGCTCAAACTGGGCACAAGGAACGGAGGAGGCACCACTAGATTCATTACAAAACGTAGATCTTTATTTTAGAGAACTATGGAATCGCAAGTAATCATCATGGGAACTTTCCTATCAATAGGAATTTTTCTAACAGTACTTTCACTAATATCAGATCTTTTAATTTAATGAGCACACTATTTGTATTTCTTTTTGTTATCCTTCTAGTTACTGCTATGGAGGTTACATGGCCAATAAGATATAGAGGAAAATGATACTACTAGTCAGACACATGATGGAGTCTTCCATCACACTTGCCGCTATGGGTCTATCTATAATCTATGTGCCTATCATAGGTATCTGGGCAATCCATAAGTTTAACTGGCAACACTGGGAACCATTTGACAAGGGACACGATTAACGTTATAATTAATACGTCCAGTAATGGGCTGCGGTAATCCCCTTGGTAGTTCAGGGTTAGCGGCGATAGGAACTACCATTTCGGGGCGTAGCGCAGAGGTAGCGCATCTGTTTTGGGAACAGAGGGTCGCAGGTTCGATCCCTGCCGCCCCGACTTGGATAAATATATAAAAACAGCAATACAGTGTTAAAGAAACCCTCACAATTTTTTAATAGTGAAAAATCTCCTGTACAGGAGTCATTCGATAACATTAATAAAAATTCTGAAGCTTTTCAATCTCTGAAGCAGAACATTGGGAAGATAAACTCAATCTATGAAGTTAGTGAAACTTTAGAACAATATCGTCAAAGTGTCGAGGAAGTTAATACATTATCTGAAGAGGTACAAGAACTTCGTACAGAACTTAAAAAGTTTCTGACTAGTGAAGACCTTGATCGCGCAATGATGGGTCAGTGTGTTCTCATTGACCAGACTATTGCTGATGTTCAGCAGAAAGTAAAGACGATTAATAATAGTAAGTTAAATGAAATCCGTGAAGAAGTAACGGTAGCAACTAATCAAGTTAATGAGTTTCTTGAGGAAGAACTTCCAAAGTATAAGAGATTATTCTTTGATAGTGAAATTCGTAATGATAAAAAATATCAGCAGTATAAAGAATCTATAGGTGCATTATTTGAAAACTCACTTGAAGAGTTTGAGAAATCTATTGATGAAGTAAAGAGAGATGTAGAACAGATTTGTGAAGATGCAACTTCTGAAGTTAAGGGTATCAATCTCAAAAGTCTTTCTAACATCATTGAGAATGTAAAAGAACTTGGAGCTGAGCAAGAATCAAAATATAAGAAGATTATTTTAGAAGGTCAAGTTAGTGATGCTAAAAGGCAACAGCAACTTGAGGAGAATGTAAACAGTAGATGTGATGACCTGACTTCTATTATCAATGAACTGACCGAAAAGGTTTCATTGGTTGAGGGAGACAATAGTGATATTGTTAATATTCTCAATGAGAAGATTAGTGATGTTGCTTCCATCAAGAAATCTTTCAGAGATGTTAAAAAATCTTTTAACGAACAATCAAAACAGTTTGAAGAATATACGAAAGAGATTGTTGAAGAAGTTGGAAGTCTTAAGGTTGACATTGCTCGTAACGAAACTCACATTAAAAACCAGGAAGCCTATGTTGTAGGATACGAAGGTTATAAGAAACAGATTGATGAGAAGATTGAGGTCTTCAAAGAAGATATTGCTAATCAGCAACTATCCGATAAGGAGTTGCGTGAAGCAGTTGAGTTGTATAAGAGCAACTTAGATCAAGAGTTAAAGGAGATTGCTGATAGAGTTATCGATCAGCAAAACTATAATGATAACTATAAGAATAGATTAGAAACCTTTACTGAAGAATACAGAAAGGAGATTGATGATAAGGTCAATAGTATTCAACAAGAAATACTTCGCAGTGATGCTGACCTAAGGATACAGAACTCAAACATCTCAGATATCAAAGAGAGTGTTCAGTCTGCTATCAAGAAGTTAAACTATAATGAGATTGAGAAAAAGAATCATCAACTTGCTAGTAAGATTAAATACTTGGAGGAGGTATTTAAAAAGTTTAATCAGAAAGAAATCCTCACTGAGAATATTATTGTAGAACCATCTAGTACAAA
>Ga0213860_10000129_pt1 | contig 29296 bp, 16 predicted proteins | sample PICome_3_FD_160118 | JGI IMG/M metagenome (GOLD analysis project Ga0213860, IMG submission 160118) | Coastal seawater microbial communities near Pivers Island, North Carolina, United States - PICO550 | ecosystem: Environmental > Aquatic > Marine > Coastal | place: USA: North Carolina...
AGTGCTCTATAAAGTTTCTTTTGGAAATACTCAATATCAGCAAGTTCTCCTAAGTTTTGACCACCTGGAAGAGTTGTGATTTCAGTTCCTCTACCACCTTCTCTACGAGGAAGCCAGAAGTCTTCCATCATACTCATAAATTTACGATCATCACGAATTTCTCCGGTGTTCGCATCATAAACTTGTTTGTTACGATAACGATTCATAACATCACGAAGATATTGTTCTGCCTTTACTTTAGGAAGATTGCCAACATCAATATAAAAAATACGACGTTCTGGTGCTCTTGATAATCTATAGATGACCAAAGAATCCTCAATCATTCTAAGTTGATTAAGTGCCTTGATTGCCTTATGAAGATAAGAGAGAACAGAACCTTTATTTCTATCTACAAGACCTGAAGTGCAATATGTAATTGCATCTTTTGCAATTTTAGTTCCTTTATTTCCACCACCACCAGTTAAATTTCCTGTTGGATAGTTTGGTTTTGGTGTATATACAAAGTACTCTTCGATTTCTGGAGCAATACCATTTTTTTGCTCGTCACGACCTGGAACACTTGGACCAATAATATTATTATCTTTTTTCTTTTCTTGACGGACAAACCGCATCTTCATTGGGTCAATATACCTCAGTTCTTTAATTCCTTCCTGAGGTTTCTTAAGATCAATTACCTTGTGATAATAAAGTCTTCCATCAACATACCAATTTCTAAAAATTTCGTGCGATTTCTTATCAAAATCTAAAATTTCTTTAATATATTTAAACTCTTGCCTAATTGCTTTCTTTAAATTATCTGTAGCATTTAAATTAGATAATTCAATTTCAATTGGAGAATCATAAAGATCACTCACAATTGCTTCATTTACAACATCTTCGATAGCACCATCCGCTTCTGGATGGAGTGACATCTCTCTGTATCTTTTTATTAGATCAAATTCTGTTCTATATTGACCTTCAATATCTACATATGAACCATAAAATCCACTACTAATATAGTTATCAACCCCATCCTCGTTATTCACGGGGACAGGGGAAACTACAGACTTGGATTTCTTTTCTGCATCATCAATAGAAAAACCAAAAAGTTTTGCCATATTATAAACTAACTTAGAATACTATCTAACTATTTAGATGATATCATCACCACCTGCTTGAGATGATGTTCCTTTATATGCTTCCCACCACTGAACCTGCATTTCTACAGTAAATTCTTCAATAGTGTCAGTTGTTTCATAACTTAAATCAATAGTGCTAATATTTGTTGGCCACAAATCATAGAACTTATATGTTCTCAAGATGCCACCATCACGATCTAGTTGATAAACAAATGCATCTGCCTGATAAGAATCGGGATCAGTTAAACCACTACCATCATTCATTCTATTAATCGTATTCATCCACTTTTCAAAAGATGAACGAATTGCAAAATCAACATCATTAATTACTGTGATTGTCCAAGTTTCAAATGTTCTATCACCAGCAACTTTTAAAATACGTCCTCTAAATGGAACTTCAACTGGTGCTATTGTTGAAGAAGGAAGTGCTGCTGCTTTTACAAGAAGTCTTGCTCTCTGCAAAATATCATTATCAACTTGAACAGCTGATGGAAATGATAATTCTACCTCAAATAGATTGGGTCTTGCTCCCCCACCACCCATCTTACTTTTAAAGTCAGTGATTTTTCTTAAAGGGATGTTATTGCGTTGTGTCCTAGTTGCCATTTTTTTTAACCTCTAAATTAAACGTTACCGATTACTTCTTCAAACGAGACGCCAGTTCTAGTGGCAACAAACGTAAGACCGATGAAGTTAATTGATCTTGCAGGTTTGATAAAGATGTCTGCTACAAATTCATTATTATCTATGATTGCAGCAGTGTTGTTTGTTTCATCACAAACAACTACATAATCAAAAATACCCCTCTTTGCCTGAACATCACGAAGGAATGGTTCTACAATGTTTACAAAGTTAGTTCTTGCAATTTCATCGTTGAATTCAAACAGTTGATCCTTTGCTGCTGCTTCAATTGCATTTTCAAGGTAGATGAACAATCTACGAACGTTGATACGATCAAAAGCAGAAGACTTACCAAATCCTGTTTTATCTCCAAAGAGAATAATACCGGCACCAGGTGAGAATATTACTGGATTAACTCTATTAGAATAAAGTACATTTCTTTGAATTTTACTTGGATTATATGCAAGTTTAACTGCATTTAAAATCGCACCTCTAGAAGTTCCTGCAGGAGAGAACCAAGGGAAGTTATTAATATCATTTCTAGCACAAAGACCAGCAATATCCCCATTTAGTGGAACATATCTAAAGGTATTTGCAAACCTATCAAACATATACTTGTAACCACTATCAAAAACTGCATACGATGATGAAGTGACTGGGGAATAGAAACTAACTACGTTATCAGTAATAGTATCATCTGAATTAATAGTTGCTGCTCTATCATCATTAGTATCGGTAAGAGCAGCACCTCTATATGGTGAGATGAATGCTAATGAATCTTTTCTTGCTTCGGCAACTGCAATACACTTATTCGCAAGTGCTTGAGCACTTGATTTATCATATCCTGCAGATCCCATAAGAATGAAATTTACATCAAAATTGTCAGTATTTTCAAATAATCCATAACCGGATACTATATCATCTAACCCAGCAAATAATGCTCCGGATGTTGAAAGATCTGTTTTTCCGCCATAATTCCAACCACCACTTAATTTATTATTTAAATTTCCAATTGCTGCAAAAGTTATTCCTTCAGCATCTTGATCCCAACCTACATCACTCTCTTGATCAAATCCAGTTCCACCACTTACAAATCCGGTTGTTACTACACCTACTGGTTGTGATCCCGCAAAAAGGTTTGGTGAACCATTTGCAATGAATTTCCTCCAATATGAAGGAGAACCAAGAGAAAATTCAGCATCTTTTGCTTTTGATAATCCAAGGTGTTTTTCAATTATTGTTCCTGAATTTGATGTTATCGAACCATCCCCATCAATAGCAACAACATGAACTTCATCAAATCTGGATCCTCTTGCTGCCGCATATTGGGAAGTTCCGGGACGATCAGCAATTAAGTTCCACTTAATACTTGAGTTTGCTGTTGTTTGTAATGTCTGTTGATCGAACCAATCTTTTTGTGAAATTACTGAAGTTGATGCATAAGATACTGATTGTCCTGCAGTGTGTATTGCAACACTTCCAGTTCCGGAGAAAGCATAAACACCAGATGGTTGATAATCTACTTTAGTAACAGTTCCTGATGTAGAAACATACTCAAGAACTTTTACATAAGCATCTGTACCTGCGATTTCAGTTACAATACCTTTCAAGTATCCATCAAGAACTGAAGTAGTTCCTGCTCCAGGAAGAACAGTAGAAATTGCTTGTGTTACACCATATCCAACCTCAATTTGATTAAGGGATGATAAAGTGAGGATTTGATCTGCCTTAGAATCGATAATACCAATTCTTAATCCATTTGCCCATGTTCCAGGATTTCTTGCAGCAACAACTACACCGGAAATTGGGTTTTCATCATATCCCAATTCTTCATAATGATCTAAACTCTTGATTTTAATACTGTTTGCAGTACCAACAAATCCGTTTTGTAGACCAGTATCATCTGCTCTTACAACTCTTAATGATCCTCCATATGCCAAATAAGAAGAAGCAACTAACCAGTGCTCATAGTGCTTATCTACTCCATAAGATTTCCCGAAGATATCTAGTAAGTCTCTTTCGTTTTCAATTACTGTAGGAACATCTACAGGACCTTGTGCAAAAGGTGAAACAATTGCACCGACACTATCAGAGATTGGATCTACTCTACCAATTGTTAGATCTACTTCCCTTACTACAATACCAGGAGATGCTAAATTTAGTGGCATCTTTTTTTTCCTCGCAGCCAAATTTATCTAAAAATATTTAGCAAAAAATCTATTTTCAGTGGGGAAACGATGTGTGAATACTTACCAATCAGGATATTCCCACAATAAATTGCTCTTTCTACCTCTACTCACCCTCTCAACCGTACATTCTTTACATTCATATGAATATGATGATGCTAATGTTTTTCTATCTTTTCTTGTGAGGTAGTAGTCATCAATTAAATTTTTTACTTTATTACATACTCTACATTTACGATCAAAAAATAATAGATGCTCTACTTCAATCTCATCATCAAAGGACATTACCTATAATCCCACATATATGAACGGTCGCCATATTCATCTGCATACCATCTATCTCCAGAATTATCTACAAAACTTTCTCCATTATCTAATCCATCAGAAATAAATCCGAATGGGGCCATATCTTGATCAATCTGATTTTTTTGCTCTTCATATATTCTCTTTCTTACATCATTCTCAGTCATCTCTTTAAAATATTCTTGTGCTACTAACCAAGAAAATATTACAAGACACATTGCCAAATCGTCATTACATCCTTCTTCTGCTTCGAAAGAGTTTCCTTTTTGGGAAAATGTAGTTAGTTCTGATATAATTTCATAATCTGATGCAAGTAATTTATCATCTTCTACAAGAGTTTTGAGATTTGAACAACCCAATTTTTTGACTGCCGAAGTTGTGCGAACTCCAAGTTGAGTTTTTTTGCCAGAGAACCCTGTTCCAACTATCTGTCCATTTCTACCCCTCATAGTTGCCATTAAAATATTTTCATATTCCAAATCATATTGAAGAATACTAGCAACTTGATCACCAATATCATTAACTTCAATCAACAACCAGGATTGATTATACCCTTTTGCTACATCAAATATAATGTTCGGAAATAACATTGGTTTGATTTCATTATTCCTATATTTTGCAACTACCTTATAAGGAAACTCTGTGATATCAAAGACAATAAATGCGGAATAATCATTACCAAGACCACGAGCAACATCAACCGTGATTAGATAATTGTGCTCCGGAATTGGACTCTCATAGATATCTAATCCGGCATTTCTTTGTATCGGGTCTTCATATACTAAAGTTTTGAGTTTTGCTGGATTGATGAGCGTATTAACAGAACCCAAGAACTCGCACTGAAACTCTACACGGAACTGTTCTTCTGATGTATTTGCAATTGTCTGTTCTTTCCAAACAACATCCCTACCAGGAACTTCTGACCAGTGAACCTCTGTGGGAATATATTCGTTTTTATTCCTTTCGGCATCATGCCACATACGGTAGAAGTGATTCATACCGTGTGGTGTGGATACAATAATTACCTTTGTGTTTTTACCAGAAGTAATAGTAGGATAAACAGATGCAAAGAAGGAGTCAGCGACGTGATTAGGGACGAATGCGAATTCGTCGAGAAAGAGGATATTGAATGACATGCCTCGGACAGCACTCGCAGATGTAGAAGCTGCCAATATCTTACTGCCATTTTCTAATTCGATGTTTCCTTTGTTCCATACCAAGATACCTTGTTGCATCCATTTTGGTAAATTTTCGAATGCAGTTGCTAATCTCCCTAACAGTTCTCTAGCAGTAGATGCTTTGTTTGCCAGAATACCAATGTTTACACTATCATTAAAAAGTGCATAATGTAATAGATATGATACTACAGTAGTACTTTTTCCTGTTTGACGAGGCATCTTACAGATATTAAATCTGTTATTGTGAAAATTATGAATTAATTTCTCTTGAAAATGATATGGATGAAACTGTGTTAAACCTTCATCAAGAGAAACAATTTTAATATAATTATTTGCAAAATAAATTGGATCTTGTTTACATTTTAGATACTCAATAATTTGTTCTTCTGTAAACTCAATCGCAGTGTTTGCTTTTTTTAATAATGGATTGCCAAGATATACGTCACTCATAATAATTATTCAGTTTGATTTTGTATAAGTAAAATGCAAAAAGTTGCTGCACATCTCATATTATTTGTGTCAGAATATGCTCTGACTTCACAATCACTTTTTTCTTCAACTTTTAATGGAAACTTGTAATTTCTTTCAATATCGTTTTGATTTGTATGTGCAACATCATGAGATCTCCATGTTCCATTATCATTATGACCTCTACATACTAGAAAAACATCACCGTCAGATTTTGCAGTCGATATATCCCATTGATAAATGAAACCTGTATAACCTGCAGGAACAGTATATATGGACATAAATGTCTGACCCAATCCTGTTGAAGTTGGAGATCCTACAGTACGAATTTGTGCTAATGTTGTTGCACCAGAAGCAATTGAAATTGTTCCTTCATTTGTTCCACTAGAACCAGAACTTGCAACAAAAGCACGAAATACTCTAAAAAATTCTACACTACCAGCAGAACCACCAACGGTTAAGGTTTCTGATACTTGATTATAGTTTGCGTCTAATCCCTCGACAGTTACAGTTCTTGCACCGGTTCCTGCTGCCGCATCATCACCATCAGTGCTAGTGACTGTAAGAACTCCTGCAGATGTTAGATATGTATATAATCCACCACCATCCCAGATAGTTTCCATATTACCATCAATATCAAGATTTTCTCCAAACTTGATGATATGAAAAGCACCACGAACTTTACCACGAGAAACATTCAATTCCCATGCTTCGTCCCATAAGTAATTTTTAAATCCCATCAATCACTCCACGATAATCTTTCAGGTTAATACCTTTGAGAATTTTTAATTCTTGAAGTATTTACCTCACCAGGATAAACATTATGAACCATTGCTCCGGGATATTCTCCTTGAATTTGTTCTGCAAGTTCTTTCTTCGAAAGTATTTTACCTTCTACTTCTAAACGATACATCTTACCTTCCCAGACTACATCTGCAAAATAAGACTCTGATGCTTGTTCTGATTCGGAACCTCCTACATTTAGAGTTCCATTAAAATCACCATTAATGGTGATACTTTCTGAAAGAAATTGTTTGAAGTTTTTCATATTCTTTACCATTTAACCTTATTTGACCAGTATGCCGCAGACATTTTTCCTTTGGAAATGTTTTTAGCATGTCTTGTCTTAAATCTATTACGACGAGATGCATATTCTTTTGACTCACCTTCTTTTTTTGGAGAACCTTTCACTCCTCTTTGCCCAAAACGAATAATTTTTTCTTTTCCACCTTCACATGCTTTAACAACATGTGATTTTCCAGTTTGTAAATCACCGACTGCTTGTGATTTTGGTGAATTGCATTTCATCTTAGACTTATCAATTGCTTCACCAAGTTCATCTCTCCAATCAGAGAACTCTTCTTTCTTAATTTTTGTTTTGAACTTTCCAAATGGTGTGGGCAGTTCTTCTCCATAATCTCCAGTCTTCTTCTCTACTTTATCATTAGGATCTACATCACCATCGACATCATAATCTATTCTCTTTACTGCTTTTTTCGTAAGTGTTTTAAGATTTCCACCACCAATTTTTGATTCTTCTTTTTCTTCATCTACGAATTCTTCCTTCTTCACACAATTATTTACGACTTTACCAAACATTTTTTTGGTTCCTTTCTTCTCATATCCTTTCCAACACTTCTGACCTTCATCAACAGTTTCAACTTCTTCCATTGGCAATGAAGGACCTTTTGACATTCTCCTTGCAACTTCTGCCTCATTCTTATTAGGAGATTGAGTCATATTTCTAATTTTTGTTTTTTTCTGTGCTGTTCTATGTGCTTTAGGGTCAATTGCAGCAGGCATAACACCTTCAGAAATCAAAGGTTCTGCTTTGATAATATCAATGAACTCATATTCGGTTGCTTGAAAATCATCTCTCCAATTGGAAAACTCCACTGATTCTGATTTATTTCCCCAGTTAGCAGCACCAACCTTACGACACTTTACAAGTGCTCCAGAAGCATATGCAGAAGGCCAAACACTATATCTACTCTTGACCTTCTTATAACAGGCATCTTTTTTACCTTCATCTACAAGGTTACCTTCTGGTTCGAATGAATTTTTTTGAGTCACAATTTTTGCTTTTCCTTTTCTATTTGGATTTGGATCTTCTTTGCGTTTTTTAGCAGCTCTTTTATCTCTTTCATCCTCACTCATTGCAGCACGATCATCTGGATCACGGCAATATGGTTTAGTTGTTTGACCTGGTTGCTTTGCACAGGGTTTACCATCATATTTACCACCAGCCTGTTTCCAACCACCACCTTTAAACCAATCACGAAGAGAATATCCGTTATCTTTTGCAGACTTACCATCAAGTTTTTCTAATATAGTGCTTTCACCCATTCCTCCTCCACCATCTCCATTAGTAGTTTCTCCATTATCATTATCACTATCAGTTTGATCATCTCCGTTTTCTTTACGAAGATATCCACTAGATGCCACACGATATCCCAATGGAATTCGTTTGCATTTTTTGTCTGTATTACAATAATAATATCCTTGCTTACATTGTTTCATCAATGAAAAGTAGTTTATTCTTTATTATTTAGAAAACCTTGCTTGAGCATTTTTTGGAGTTCTGATGTGGATCCAACAAACACTGCATTATTAGTAACATTATTTGTGGTCTTCTTAGTTTCATCCTCCACATCCTTAAGTTTCTTTTGTAGATCAATTAACTTATCGGTAGTATCAGCAACACTCTTAATCAACTGCCCTGCGACCTCATATGCCCTTGGACTGCCTCCTTCCCCTGCTACCTCCATAATGCCGTTGATTGCCTCCTGACCCTTCTCTATGAGGGAGTAGAGGTTCGCACGACTATAGATATAATCTTTCTCTATATCATCATCCTTCGATTTTACAATCTCTGGTTTTTTGATTGGTTTTGACTCGACAATATCACTCTCAATATTCAGAGCCTCATCAATTGAATCATAATTACTCATAATTAAATATCTTCCTGTTTTGTGGGACTATATTCTTTAGAGTCTCCTAAAAATTCCCAATTTTCAGTAAATCCAAAATCATCACCAGGTTCGGCATCAATTGGATCAGGAACAACAGTATATCTCATTTCACGTTTTGCGGTCTTAGTATTTGTATCAGCATACAAATCAACCTGAACTTTCTTAATAAGTCCATCAGTGCTATCTGCAACAGGGCCGAATATGTAAGTTTTTGCAGTAAATCTTAAAGTGTAAATTAATGCTCTGCGAGTTTGAAATGAACCTTCATAATCATCTTGAAAATCGATACTATCTAAAACAATAGGAACATCCCTTTTTTCTCCAATAGAATCGACCAAATCAACTGTTAAATTAAATGAGGGTTGAAAAAATGGAAGTATCTGTTCAATAATTTGAAGGGCATCATCATTTAACTTACTGAAAATATTGAGTTCAAATCCGATATTATATGGAACCGGCATATAAACTTGTTTTACTTTACCATCTTTATCACAGGATTTGAATGTTTGAGTAATTCCAGTTTTTCGTTCCGGATCATATTGAATTGTAGTCATTTCAAATGACATTCTTGGAAGAGTGATTGCAATTGATTTTGTCAATTGATTTTGTTGTTCAATTTTTGCAAGGAACTTTTGCATTGGCCCATAGGAAAGACCAACTTTTGTTTCGTCTAAAATAGTACCATCACTTTTTGCGTGTCTAATATAAACATTATTAAATAATGTTCCAAAACTGATAATAGTTTTTCTTATAATTTCGTGATAAAAATAAGTTCCTAACATTAATAAGTACCAAATGGATTTGTCTCAGTGAAATCTAAAATGTTATCTGCTTCAAATTCTATTTCTTCATTAGTGTCATATGGATTATCATAACTTTCTAAATCATGTTCCCTGACAACGTATGTAGACGATGAGATTGATCCAACAATAATTTCACCAGCACTGAATTTCCCTGTATTTAGTGAAACTTTTAAATTAATTGGTGGATTTATTCTACTAATATTAATGTCTCTTCTGAAATCTCTAACTACAGCCGTCACACCAGATGTCTGACCAACAACTTCTTCATTGTATATGAATGTTCCAATACCAATGGTAGAGAATCCAGTAAAAGATACTTCTGGTGCTTGTGTATATCCAATTCCTGGATTCAGTATTCTTAAAGAATCAATTTCCATATCAGAGTTAATTCTAGCAATTGCTGTTGCAGTAATACCTACACCAGGACTACCAATAATAACCTCAGGTGTAGTTGCATATCCAGATCCTGAATTAGAAATACTGAGAGAACTGACACTAAATTGAGTTCCACCAATTGAACATGTAGCAGCTGCTCCAATTCCACCACCTCCAATTATTGTAATTGTTGGGGGTTCTATATATCCAGATCCACCCTTAATTAATTCCAATCTTAGAATTGAACTAACATTTGATACGGAAGTTGTTATTGCAACTGCTTCAGCAGCAAACCCTCCTGCTAATACATTTGGAGGAGGTGAAAATATTACAGTTGGTGTAGAAGTATATCCACTACCATCATTATTCAAAAATATTTCACTAACTGAATCGCTAGAAATTCCTGCTGTTGCGGTTGCAGTAACAGCAATTCCGGCAAGAATGAGAGATGTAATATAACCTTCATCTTCTACAGTATTATCAACTTCTTCAATAGTAGTATCAATAAGTTCATTTTCATACTCATAGAGTTCACAACTCAATTCATAAGTATAACTTGAACCTAATTGATAAAAGGGTTTTTCTGATTCAACTCTCTTAATTTCAAATAATCTTTCCCCAAGAGGAAAATAAACTAAATCTCCTTCTTTCGGTCTTGTGGTTAAATCTGCAAAATCATAGTCTGTAACTATACCATCTCGAATGCCTGAAGATATACTTTCTAAAAATGTAGCAATAAATTCTTCATATCTTTCTCTGGATATAGTTAAACTTATTTCATTTTTTAATCTTAGTCCAAATTTTGTCATGATATCACTATCAGGAGCATATCCATCATAATTATTCAAATATGCTTCTATCAAAAAACTATCATCAAATTTTGATGATTGCACTTCTTTAATAATATCATCAGTTTTAAAAATTTTCCTTGGTAAATAATTAACTTCTACACCATAAATTTTTAGTTGCTCATTAATTAAATCTTGAACGAGAAATTGTTCATTCGAAGAACCTTGAAGAAAAAACGGATTTAATGCCATACTAATTAACCAATAAAGTCAAGAGGTGGTAATTCATACTCAGAAGACATTCTTTGTTTAATATCTTCTAAATCTCTTTGTGCATCATCATACATTTGTCTTCCGTTTAGTTCAATTCCTCCAGGTAGTTTTACACCCTGAAACTTAATTAAATTTTGACCCCATTGTTTTTTTATTAATGCAGTAAGATATTTTTTAACGAAACTATCATTATATACTTGAGAAAAACTTTCCGGATCAAGTGCCCGATAGCATTCGAGAACAAGGTATGTATCCTTAGATTGTGCTCCCCAATCAATATCCAGATATAATCTATCCTGCCTCTTATTAAATCTTACCTGCTTTTCTGTCGTCAGCAAAAAATCAATATCTTCCAAATAAGATTTGGTCATTGCATATGTAAGTAAATCAACTGAATTGAAATAATAAAGATCATTCAAAAACAGTTGATACTTAATACTGAACATTCCTCCAGAAATTGTGCTGGTATCAAACTTAAATATTTTTTCAATTCCTATAACGGAACTTGGAACTTGAATATAATTTGAAGTTTCATAAAAATTAAATGTTGTTGTTCCGAAACCAACAATATTTGAAGTTCCTGTTGTTGTTACAATACCTACTCCATTTGTTCCTTTTGCTCTTCCTCTATCAATATCATCTTGAGTAATTTTGTACTTAAGATACATTTTCTCAACACCATCATAATGTCTCTCATTAAAATATTGAATGGTATCATCCACTAAATCATCAACTTGCTCATCAGCAACATTTATTTCAAGTACTGGTGCTCCAAGTTGTCTTAAGCAATAATCGACAAGTTCTTGTCTAGTAGTAGGTTTTGCCATTAGTATGTACCTCCATCAATTACAGAAGTCCAAGTAGGAATTCCTACATTGTTAGTTGTTAATACAAAATAACTTTCGGTTATTGCATTTTCTGTACTGGAAGCACCAATCAATTTTCCAGTATCATCAAAATAAGCAATTCCATTTGGTCCATCATAATCATCAGCATCATAATATAAACCTTCAGTAACACTTGCAAATCCAGTAATTATTACATTACCTTCAATATCAATATTACCATTAATATTACCATTAAAATCTAAATCTCCATCAAAAGTAGATATTCCAGCAACATATAAGTTATTTGTAGTTACTAGACCAGAAAACTTTCCATCTCTCCATCTTTGTGTTGTAATACCAATATCATAAGTATTGTCAACATCTGGAACTAAGTTAGATACAAATTCTCCTATAACATCAATATCATCACCAGTAGAATCACCAATTCCAATTGTGCCTCCTCTGAATATGACATCGCCCACAAATTCGGAATTGCCTTGAACATAAAAACCATTTCCAACTGTTAGGTTTTTATTAATTCCAACTCCACCATCAATCTGAAGAGAACCAGTATCTGGATCTCCTAAAATATTATCTACTCCACTTGTAAGAGTTGTTATACCACCAACTCTTAAATCATCTTCAATTGTTACTGAATCTTGTACATTTAAGTTATTAAGAATATCAACAAAAGCATTTATATCAACATTAGATGAAAATGTCGATAATCCAGCAACTGATATATTTCCACCAATATTAACCGCCTTTCCAATTCCAATTCCCCCATCAATAACTAAAGCACCGTTAGTCGGAACATTAGAATCGGTAGAATTTGAAAAGGTAACAATACCAGTAATATTAAGGGATGACGAATCAATCGTATCCGTCATATAGAATGTTTCTGTAGCAAGATCCCATACAATGATCATTCCATCTCTAGTTTTTAGAGTAGAATCTACATCAGTTAAATTAAGAAGTTTTGTTGGCGGAGCAGAAGCGTTGGATAAAACCCGAATGACATTCTGTGAACCAATTCTATCGTTAATACTAGGCATTACCTGGTGACTCCCCCTCTTATTAGTGCTGCACCTTCTACAGCTTTATATTCTCTACCAGAACTTGTGAGTTTTACATCAAAAACATATCTTCCAGGTTTTAGATTAACACTTTGAGCAGCAGTCAATGATATTTGGACAATACCTTCCTCAGGGTTTGTTATTGATGATGCAAACGAAACTGAAGTAGACGCTCCAGTATGCTTTCTTAATTGTGCTTCTGCAGAAACACCAATTAATATTAATGGAGAATTAGTTCTAGTGTCTTCTAATTGAAAAGAAGTATCAAAATCATATCCTTGTTCAATCACAATGTTTGATACATAAACCGCCATTATTTTATGATGCTAATATATCTCTAGCTATTTATATTAATTCCTAACAGCACTTATTGATTCAAAAAATCTTTGAGTAGATTTTTTATTTCCTGAATATCATTTTTCATTTCATCAATTTCTTTTTTTTGTGCTTCTTTAGAATTAATTCTGTTAATTCTTTGATTATAACTGATAGTATCGCAATTTATAATAGAACCAGTTTCCTCATCTCTATAAAGATGAGGATGGTCTTTAACTTTTACTAATTTTTTCATTTCACTGCAATTGCTCTCAGATCTCTAATAATTGGGGCATTTGATTGATCTGTTCCTGCCATGATAATTTTAATCGCAAATCCACTAAAATCTGGAAGATCATTTGCAGTGAATTCATATTGCAAAAACTGTCCATCTGAACTTGCAGGAACTTCAATATCTTCTCTTCCATTATTTAATACAGGATCTATAACTTCTAAATCTCCATCTGAAGAGGACTTTAGATTTTCAAATCCAGGAAATAATTCAAATTCTTGCGGAACTTCTGAAGAATCATCTCTCACTAAATTATAAAGAACTCTAATATCAGAGGAAAAAGGTCTATATGCAGTTAAAATGACTTTTAAAGAAGATGCTGGTTTAGAAAGAGTTGTTACATTAGATACATAAATTGCAGCATGTGGGTCATTTTGCGAAGAACCAACTAAAGAACTTAATTCAAAATTATCTACGGGTGCATTTAAGAAGTCAGAAGAAAACTCTACTGTAGAATCATTTAAGAAAATGATTGGAGAAAGATTTTCATCAGTAGTACTTAATGTTAAAGCAGAAGTAAATGATCTTCTTCCTGATACATTATCAAATGCATTTTGATTTAACTCATTTACTCTAGAACATATCATTCTAAAAGAACTTAATTCATTATTTCCGTCTAAAGAAATAGGTTCGACTTCATTTAGTAATTCGAATGATGTTTCTGATCCATCTATACTAGTAGCTGTTGTTGTCCTAATAACACCAGTTACAGATGTTTCTTTTCCTGGAGAATTTATATCAAATTTAGGAGTTAATCTATTATATGTAAGATTTTCAGTTGCTCTTATTTGAGATCCACCACCTTGAATTTGACTTGAAAAAGATACTTGTGGAAGTGTGCTATCAGAAGATCTATTCAATCCATTAGAAGATCTATCAATTTCAATAAAATATTGGTCTGCAGAAATTATAACATCAGAAATGTCGTATGTTACTCCATTAATTCTTCTTAATGACATTCCAACAAATTCATATTTACTTATTGAAGAATTAATATCATGATCTTGGATAACTCCTTCAACTCCTCTACTTTGTATAGATAACTGATTTGAAGTGACTGAATTATAAGAAATTATTTCATCACCAATTTTAACATAACCCAAATTGCTTCCATCAACCGCAAAACCTTCAAAAGTTTCAAATATTGAAGAATCTTCAACTTGAATTGATGTTGTATTTGTAGATAATAAAGTTTCAGTTAAAATTGTAGGACTGACATCAGATTCAACATCATAAATTTTTAATTTATTATTATTAGCAAACATTCCATGGTTGAAATGATTTACCTGCAAATAATTGCCAGATTCTACTCCTGTTCCTTCTATTAATCTAGTAATGACTGTAGAACCTAAAGAAACTATTGTAGATTCTGTATCAGCATAACTTAATCCAATACCAACTTCAAATGCTTTTCCAGATCCCAATTCACCTTGAACATTTGTAACATATAAAGTATCTATACCAGCAATTTCAGAAATAGTTATGACACCACCAACACCAGTAAACGAACCATCACTATTATCTATTGAAACTATATCACCAACAGCATATCCAAATCCTGGATCTGTAATAGTCACTGAGTTTATTGTGCCAACACCACTTACACTAAAATTAAGTTTTAATCCACTTCCATTACCTACAATTGGTTTTGTAGAAACATCTGTTTGACCTTGATAATTTTCTCCTCCATTATCAATTGTTACTGCTGAAACAGAACATCCAGTAGAAATAATGTTTGCCGAACTTCCTTCAATTGATCCAAAAATTTTTCTTCCTGGTGAAAGAATATCAATTAATGAATTACCTGTGGGAACAGTAGTAATTCCAATTACTGCTGCCTTAGGAAATGTGTTTATGGCATTAGTTTCTAAAATTTTAATATAATCATTAGATTCACCCAAAGGTGGATTTCCAAAGAATGCTATTCCAGTATTGGAAGTAAACTGTGCTTTATAAAGTTTAAATTTCAGATCTGATTCTTGTTCCGGAGTCCAAATAGAACCATTCTGAGATTTAAACAAACTACCAACTGCAAATTGCTTGGTGTACCTAGTAGATCCAGAAGTATTAGGATTTACAGTATCTTCTCCAATCTTTGCAGTCCATACTTCATACTTATCTGATGTTGGTGCAAGGAGAACTAAAGCATATTCTTTTCCTGGTGCTAAGAATATTGGATAATTGAAAGTAACTGTTGTTGCAATTTCACCATTTGAAGATATATTAATATCTTCAGGATATAATGTTACAGGTTCACCTAAAAGTGTTAATGTTGGAGTTCCCAATTCAACTGTTCTTATTTCAACAATTAGAGGTTCATTTCCTGTTGGTTTATTTGCAACAAATATATCAACAGCAGTTAGATATGCTCCATTATCATCATCATTTTGACCATTAAAATTAGGTGCTTGAATATCCTTACCGACAGTAAAGGATTGAGCCAAAGGATCCCTTCTTACTGCGGTAACAGAAGTTCTTCTAGATTGAATTGTTCCTTCAGCAGTATATGTTGTATTACCAAAAGAATTGCTACTGCTTTCAGAAATTTCTATTGTATTATTTTTGGAACTTGTAAGTTTGAAAGTCTTTTTACCAGTTGAAATTCTAAGATTTGGTACTATACTAGAATATGGATCTTTTATAAAGAATGAACCAAATAATGTTCCATCAACATCAGAAACTAGTCTTAAATCTTTAACATAAGCAATTGCTTTGCTACTTTGACCAACTATTTTAGCACCTGTTTTAAGATATCCAAAAAAGTTTCCTTGAGATTCTGTAGATAATGAAACCAAATCTATATTAATAGTTTTTGATGATTGACTATATGATGAAGGAATAGATTCTTCTCTAAAATATGGATTATTAGTATAAATTTTATCGGGAGAATTAAAAATTCCAGATCTATGATTTGAGGAAGCAAGTCTAAATCTACCTATCTTTTTATTTGCAAAATAAACATTAATAGTTTCACCTACAGAAAATGAAGATCTTCGAGATCCAAATGATTCTAAAGTATTACTATTAGAAATTTCTACTAATTTTGGAATTATGTCAATATTACTATGACTATCAAAGAATGCATAGTGTCTCGTGAATGGTTTGAAAGATTCTCCAAAGAAAGAAACATTTCTGGATCTAATATACTTTTCAGCTACTGAACTAACAATAATGTTTCTAGTAATTGGTCTGTAGAAGGGGTAGTAATATAGATACCTACGTCTATATCTAGAATAATACCTATAACGACCGTAGGGATAATAGTAATATGATCCGTAACGATAGTAAGAATAATACGAATAATATGAATAATAAGGTCTTCTATAGTAATAATAGTAAGGTCTATAATACCTATATCTGTAATAACCATATCTATAGTTTGTTCTGTAATGTCGATACTCAAAATAACTATATCTCCATCTTCCACGATAACTAGAGAATCTATTGAATGTTAATGTAGGAAGTGAAATTGTTCTAGTCCAATTATCAGAACTAGGTAATAATGTAATACTACCAGTATATTCAATTACATTAAATGGATTTACATTTTCCACTCTAGTTGCTAATTTTTGTTCGATCCATCCAACTGAATTGTATTTAAGTGTAATTACATTTCCAGTTTTTTGAACATTTGGATCTAATAATTCAAAGTTTTCTGATAAATCTAGTTTGTCTTCTGCTATTTCTGTTGCAGGAATAGGTGTTAATTGTAAAGAATTTGATATAATTCTAGGTCTTAGAACACCATCCGAAATTGTTGCATTAGTCAAATTTTCATCAGATAAAGTAATATCATTGAAATCATCTACAAAAAATCCAGATTTAAATCTATTATTTCCATCAGAATCTTCAATTCTTAAAGATTCTGTGTTTATTTCAAGAAGACTAAGAGAAGTTAATCTTTCAACACTTTCTATTCTTTCCTCTAAATCCCCAATATCTCTCATCGTATATCTTCTATTATCTGAAATAGAAATATTAGCATCTTCAATATTGTACAAATAAGATGGAAGTGTTATCTCAGCTAAGTCCATCAAAGTTTCATCACCATTAAGAGGTGCAATCGGATCTTTTGAAGGAATTCCTTTATCTACAATCAAATTTCCAAATTTATCAAGATATACTTTATCAATTCTTGGTAGATAAAAACTATATCCAATTGTAGATGATTCATTGGGTTTTAAATTATATTTAATTGAATTGGAGTTAAATACCCTAGATTCAAAAGCAAAAGGGGAAGATGTTGCAGTACTTACATCAAAATTTTGTACTCTAGGTCTAAAATCAAGAACATCTGATGCTCTATCATTTTGTGTACCTATCGTAGGAACATCATCAGAAAATCTATCAGAATCATAACTTAATACAGTAAATACGTCACCATTATCTGAAGAAGGGACTTTATAATAATCATAAACAATCAGAAGTTTTCTTTCTGGTACAGATCTATTATTTCTAATTATTCTTGAGTAATCATAATATTGACTTTTTTGTCCTTTATCCAATGAAAATATATCAGTTATATTTTTATAACTTCCGGCAGTAATTTTTTTTATATTGGAAACAATATTTGAATCGGAAAAAGTAACATCTTCCTCTAAAGAAAAAGTTTCATCATTCAAGTAAACTATTCCAATATTATTTACCGGAACAGAAGGTGTAGAAGAAGAATTTAAAACTACTCTAGCAACTGCCCCACTATCAGATCCAATAATTTTTTCTCCAATTATTGCATTAGAATCTACATTTGAGATTGAAGAAAATTCAATTTTATCCAATACAGGATCTGATGTATTTGTTGACTCATAAACTGCTATCACTTCAGATACATCGGGAACATCTAAAGAAATTTCATCGTCTTGAACTCTAAGTCCATAATACGGATTGTATGTAAGACCATCATTTATAGAATCACTAGTGGCTGCTCCAGATCTTACTAATCTTGAAAGATTTACAATCTTAACAGCACTTTTTTGATATTCTTTAATTTTACTTTGAATATTATTTTTCTTGAGAGTTGTATTTACGACAACATTAGACTGAGAAGTTGACAACCCTATAATTGTTACTGTATCAGTATTAAAGTCTACTGAAAATCTATCCGAAGTTATAGTACCAATTCCTCCATTGGCATAATGTACAGAATACCTTTCTTGATCAAAAACTTCGAAAGATGCATTATCAATTCCAGATATACTTGATAAGTTGAAAGTTAGTGTTCCACTAACATCTGTACTTTCTCCTGTTATTTGTTGTGATATTGTTAATTCAGAACTAGAGAGATTTACTGAAGAAATATCATCCTCCAAAAGTTTTGCATAAAGAAATGCATTTTCATTATTTTTTAATTCTGGAATTTTTAATTGTGCATTATAATTCCCATTACCTATTAACCCACCATCAAATACTCCTGCAACAGTGGTTATTCCGGATATTGTAAATGAAGATAAATCTGAAGAAATTGTATCAATTTTATTATATTTTAAATTTCCACCCTCTATTACTTGAACAATATCTCCAATATTAACTCCTGAAAATAATTTTCCTGGACTTGTGACTGTACCAGAACTTATATTAACTTCGCTAATTCCATTGGAAAAATTTTTAGTATCTAGAATTGAATTTGCAGAAAAACTTGCAAATCCAGAAATCCCTGACTGGGAAACGGATTTAATATCTTTAATTCCATAAACCACAGAATCTGAAACTGTTAGTGGAAAATCTACTCCATTAACAGATAATTGCTCACCTTGAGAAAAAGTTCCTGATGTTTGGCTAAGATTAAAATTTGTTGTTGAACCCGAAGAAACAACATATCCACTTGCTCCACTACTTCTTCCTTGTATGTATGAAGAAGTTGGAATTTCAGAAGCAGTCACAGATCTATTAAAAGTTATATTTGTATATGTTTGAACATCATACAAATATAAATCCCAAGATGTGGATTCATTGGAATATGCAGAATCTGTTAAATTAAATGAATATACTCTTGCTTGTCCTATTGTAGATATTCCAGATTCTGCTTTAAATTCTGAAACTAGATTAATTTTTTCGTTTTCTTTTAAAGCACCCTCAACATTATTAACTCTTAAAAGATTTCCCATTTGGAATGGAATTTTTTGAGAGTTCACTGTTTGGGTAGTTCTTGGTTTATCAATATCAATTGCATAAGAAGATGATAATTCTACATCATATCCAGCAACATATGCTTTTCCTGGAGATACTTGAACACACATCAAATCATCAGAAGGAACATTTCCTTGTTCTGTCAATTCATTTTCCAAGTATAAACCGTCACTATCAATTCTATTATTTAAAGAATCAACTAAATTTATATTAAAATCATCTATTAAATAGTGTCCAGATTCATCAAAAGTCCTTTCTGCAAGATAATCTCTTAAAGTATTGCTAGTATCTTTTTTATTTTCTATTATTTTTACTTTTCCATTTACGACTCTAAAAATTTCAACAAAATTAGAATTTGATGTATCATCTAATAATTTTTTTACTAATGGTAATTCTATTTTAAATCTATCTGCACCAGGTGCTGCAAAATTTGTAAATCCTTTTGCATTATCATATAAAGATTCATCTTCTTTTGCATCTACTATAGACTCATTTACTTGAAATCCTACTCTATATGATGGAGTATTTGTATAATAATCTAATATTATAGTTTGTTTTCTAACATTAGCAAGTACACCTCTTAAAAAATATACTCCATTATCAATAGATATTGCAGATCCTACGGAAGTTGCGTTTAATGATATTAAAGAAGCAAATGGAGTTCCTGCAGGAATTGTGGTATTTCCATATATTACATTATCATTTGCAAATAAACTTTCTCCATCTAAAAATATTGAAGTTACCGAATCAGTTCCGGAATTTAAATATTTTACATATATTGTTAAATTTTCTACAATATCGCTATCTGAAGTAAGTGCAACAAATTGGACAGATGCAGTAACTCCTGATGTTAATCCAGTTATAGTTTTTCCAATTAAATTATTAATGTAAATTGAAATGTCAACTCCAAGATTTGTTGCATTTAATTTTACTGCAGAAAATTGGTTATCATAAGTAAGAGCACCAGGAAGAACCATTGATCCTTCTTTAAAACTATAATTTGCTAAAGACTCTACTTGATTCTGTAAAATAGACTGAAGAGTTGTTAATTCTCTAGTTTGAACTGGTTTTCCTGGATTAAAGAGGACTTTATAAAAATCTTTATTTTTGTCAAAATCATCATAATATGGACTGATATTTAAGTTTGTTTTTTGTGACATCTTTTTTAGAATTCCAGAATAATTTTAACGTCTTCTTTTTGTCTTGAGTCTCTTTGGACTTCAGGTCGATTATCAATATAAATTATATCTCCCGTCTTTTTATTTATCTCTGGATTTGCAAGACCATTTGTAAACTCAACTCCCAAATTAATTAATTTGTTTCCAATATTTATAGTGCTTGTATTATTTAAAGTGGTGTCAACGGTTGCTGAATTTCCATCAATACTAATTTGACTTGAAGAATTAAATGGTACAATATTTTTTGCAATAGAAGTTTGGCTTTGATCTACATTATTGCCAAAAGATAGTGATCTATCTTGATAATATTTTAGTATTTTAGTTTCAGTATCGAATGATGCAACATAACCTTCTGCAATTAATCCATTACCTTGATTTTGAGTTATCTTATCTCCAACATTTATACTTATTGAAGTTGTAATCCCAATAGAATAAAGAGAGGAAAAATTTCCTCCAGTAAAAGTAATTCCTACTCCTGAAAATGTTTCGGGATTTTTTATAATACCAACTTGAGAAAATTTAGTATCTGTAGGAAAGTCTTTAGTCGAATCATCAAATCTTGCGTATATTAATACTTTATCAGTACCTAATTCCTTGTAAATGTCATATCCATGTCCTTTAGAAGGTGGAATAATAGGTATTAATTTTGCACCTGTTCCTGAACTGGAATTTAAATTGACAATTCCATAAGTATATCCCTTACCTCCAGAAGTAACTACAACACTTGTTATTTCTCCATTAGTTGTTGTTATTGAAACTTCTCCTCCACTTCCATCACCCAAAATAGATGCTGTAGTATCAACATATCCACTTCCACCACTCTCAATATATACCTTCTTTATTTGATTATTTTGAATATCTGAATTTCCACCATCTCTAATCCTTACAATTTCATTATTTAAACTATTTTCCCAATTATTGGGAACAATAAAATATTCTGTAGAGTCAAACTTAATGATATCCGAAGGAGAAATTGTAAAAAGATATTTCCATCTATATCCATCAGATCCTACTGTAGGAGGTTCAATACTAGTATTAACTGGTTTAAATAAAGATCTTGGAACATTAGTAGGATTTTTTCCTGAAGTACCATTCTCTAAACATATGTAAACTTTAAATTCATCAGTAATTACATAATAATTGGAATTATATAAATTAAAAACTTTAGAAGATGGTGCTTCAGTATACTCACTATAGTCATGTCTGTACATGTCATAAGAAGTGTTCGAAGTCCAATCAACTCTTTTTACAACTCTTCTAACATTTTCTGAAGTTATTTTTTTTCCAAACAAAGAAGTATCTCTATAATGAGACAGATATTGAAAATTATCGATTGGATTATTATTAATACTAGTATTCCAATCGGATGTTCTTCCAAATCCAGGATTTGGAGTAGTTGGATTTGATAATCCTAAAAAAGCATAATAAGAATTATCATTTATAGACTCTACAAAGGAATTGGCATTCAATATTCTAAATTGATCTGTTACGAATGCGGCCATATTAATAGTTTTTTATATATTTATAATACAATCTTAGGAAGTGCTCCAGTTTTTCTAATACCAATACCTCTTCTTTGAATTGTTGGGTATGTTGATAATCCGGATACTATTTTTCCAGTAACTCCAATTGATATTGGATTTGAAGATCTTGTTCCACCAGATAATCTACCCCATGAATATTTGCCTATAGGATTTAATATATTTCCGTTAGTGTTAATTCCAATAATATTAGAGTCTGATTTTACGTTACAAGTAAGAATTCCAATATTATCAATATTAGACCAATCCGAAATATAGTAAATATTATCTAAAAATGTTGTTCCAATACCAACAATTGCAGAATCAGAACTATCAATTGATGTTACTCCGGTTCCAATTTGAGTATCGTAAATGTAAATAGGATATCCAGTCGATATTCCCGAAAAAGGTGTGGAATTGGAATCATAAATTTCAAATTTAAGTGCTAATGAATTTCCACCTATTCCTGTAGTTGTTGTAATACCAGTTATAATTCCAGAAAAACCACTAATATTACTAAATCCAGTTATAGATTCAATTGATCCAGATACTTCAGTAGAAATTCCATTAATAACTATAGCGTTAAATGGAAGAGAATCATCACCAAATCCAGGAGTATCAGTTTCATAACCAAATAACTCTGAATTATCAACAAATATTTCAGTATCAGTTGTTGATATATCCTTTATAATTCTGGATGTTGGGAATATGAGAGGTTCTATTGAATCTCTTGTTTTATAAGTAAATTGTCCATTAATTTTTTTACTTGTTTTTTGTTTTGTCCAAGAAATTGGTCTGAATTTTACTTCATTAATCCCAAGACCAGAATACTTATCAGTTTCTAGTTTATCTGAAAATTTTATATTATAAATGGTTCTCTCATCTTGAGTTGAAATGTCAGAATATAAATTGCTACTTTTAACTTGAAGAATATCACCAATTTTTAGAGTTGATGTAACGTCTACAAATTCTGTATCAATATTACCAACTCCTTTATAGAAGTAAATATCTACTACATCTTCTGGTTTTGGTGCTTCTGTGAATAAAAGTGAAGTTCCTCCTTCGAATTGATAATTTACTGTAGGTTCTTGCAGAATTCCATTTATAAAAATTATAAGTAAATTGGAAATATTATTTTCAATTTCTGAACCAGACTCAGGTTGAAAACTGGTGAGTTCTCCATTATAAAATATTGGAAATCTAGTTCTAGAACCATCTTGAAGTTGTTTTATAGAATCTAAAAAGTCAAGTTCGCCAAATTCCCAACCAGAAAAATTATCAGTATAAACATCTTCTACTGTGATAGTAAAATCCGATATTGGTGAAGAAAGACTAGAATCTGTGACCAATCCAATAGGTTTAAATATATCTCCTTTTTTAAAATTAAATCCAGATCTTGAGAATTTAAAATCAGTTACTTCAAAGTAAGTTGATCCTATTCCTGTAGATCCTCCAAGTTCAACATCAACTAATAAACCGGAACCTGCTTCAGTCGTATTACCGATACCAGATCTAAAGACACCAACTATAGGTAAATTTTTGTAAGATGGATCTGATACAAATATTTTTGGATTTGTGTATCCAGTTCCCCCAGATTCTACGTTGAAAGATAAAGTTCCTCCAACACCAATGGATGCTGATATTGAAGCAACATCTCCAACATGCCCTTCTTCATAAACACTTATTCCAATTGAAACTAATCCATTATATCCAGATCCAAGATTGTCTGTTGTTCCAAATCCAACAGATACAATAGATCCTCCAGCACCAACAACAGATGTTACTGAAGCACCTACAAGGGGAGCAAATCCAAGTCCAGGACTAGATCCATATGAAACAATGATACCACCTCTAGGAAGTTCATTTAAGTTTGCATCATAATCTGAAGTTATATAATCTAAAGGATTATTTGGATTTGAAATTCCAGAAAATGTTATAGAAGATATTCCAGAAACTAAATCTTCAGAAATAATATAATTGGATATATCTGGATTATTATCTGTTTTTGGTGATTGGTAGGAATCATTAACTAAAATTAATCCATTACCACCAATAGTTCCAATTCCTGTAGTATTTGCACCACCCACTCTCAATGAAAATGTTCTACCAATTCCTGTAAATTCATCAGATAAATCATCATAAATTTTATTACTTGAATAGTTAGATTTCAAAAATACCCTACCAGTAAATGATGATTTTGGTGAAGATAAATTAAGTTCTGATTTCAAATTTTCTGAATTCCCCAATAGAAGTTCTGAAAAATAAATTTTGCTATCTACAATATTAAATGATCCTTTATAAACTCTTGCTGTACTAGAATCTAAATGAGTTGATGCTGAAGATCCAACAAATCCTCTATCAACTTCTACCAAGTTTATATTTCCATTATTTGTAATTGGTCCTAAATTAGTTGTTCCAAATCCAACATTAACAACTTTCATATACTCATCATCTACTAACAATATATCATTAGGAACTATTGTTGATATTCCACTCAATGATATAATGTTGGTATCCAATTCAACTTGACCTCCTACATTTCCAATAAGATCATGTTTTATTTTTGTATATGCTAATGGATATTGAATTAAATCATCAATAGTAATAATACACTTAGAACTTCTTTCTTTCATAGTAAATTTATGAGCATTTCCTACTCCTATAGAAGTGAAAGTTGTGCCAATACCACTTTGTGCATCTGTAAGTGACGTTGCAATTTTAAAAGTGTCTTCAGTTAATTTGATTGCATAAACAGTAGAAGGCAAACCACCACTAGGAGTGGTGATCGAACTAAATCCAACTCCAAAAAATGTTGAATTTGGGGTGTAAATTAATTCTTCACCTGTCCTAAAGAAGTGATTTTTAATAGTAAATATTCCTGTAGTTGCTGCTAATGCTACAGAATTGGGATTAAATTCTTTCGAAAAAATAGGTGTTCCATTATTTTTTAAAATAAAATCTGATTTGATAAGTTTTATAATTTTTTCGTCAACTTTTTCAACTATAGATCCATAATTTAAATTTAAATAATCATCAACAGTATCTAATTCAGTATATAAGTTCTCATTTAATACTTCAATTTCAATTTGTCCCGTCTTATCTACATCTGGATAAAATTTAATGATAACATTATCCCCAGATATCTCACCACCAAAAGTTCCTATTCCAGAAAAATCATCTAGAGAATTATTATTGGATGCTGAAAGAAATGGTAGTTGTTGAGTATATACATCAGTTCCATTATGAGCAATAATTATTTGATGAAGTGCTTTTGTGGAACCTATACTTACTTGAACTAAAGATTTTGATGTATTAAAAGTATTTTTATCGATAGTATTAATAGTAGTTGATGCTGCAGAAACTGTGGATGTATAATTTGAATCATATATTGCACTTCTTTCACTACCATCAAATAATTGTCCAGCAGCTTCAAATCTATAAGTTCCTATTCCAGATGATGTTGTACCAAATCCAACTATTCTTGATTTTATTTCAATAGAATTTGGTGAATTATTTTCATGTGATACAGATAAAATTCCACTATCCAAGTTTGCATAAAAAGTCCCTATCCCACTAGATGAACTTGATATTAATGAAGTATCACTATAATACTCTGATAAGAATGTATCTACACCATTATGAACAATATATAAACGAACATATTCCATTTCATTTGTAACTTTGTCAATAACTTGGGAGTTGATATAAACAGATTCAAAAATATTAGAATTTAAAGATATAATTGTAGTAGTTCCAATACCAACACTAGAACCTTCAATAACTTCTGAACTAATTAAATCTATAAAACCAATAGATACTCTATCTGTTTGAATACCAGTGCTCCCAGTATTTTCAAATGTTTTTTTAATTAATTTTATATTATATTTTGTATCTAAGGAAATCTGATCATTTGGTTTAAATACTAATTTGGCATTTTCAGAAATTTCATCATTCTCTAAATCAAAACTTCCATAAAGATCATTTTCTAAATTTAAATTTGTAGATCCCGAAGTAGTAATAGATTCATTCTCAGATATAAATGTTCCTTTATCATTACTCAAAATAGTGACATCTGTTAATTGAACTTTAGTATCATTATCTGATGTTACTCTAAGTAAGAAATTATAATATGTTTCATTTTCTAATTGTTCTATTGTGAAAAAATCTTGATTTTCATCAACAAAACTTGGAAATTGATCACTAATATCGTCAATTTTTAATACATTTAAAGTATTTTTTAACTCAATAAAATCTGAGAGTATCGTATTTTTAAATTTTAAAAATTTTGATTTAGAATCATTAACATCTACGTCTAAAACTTTATCAAAATTATTAATAGTATAAGAATATTTTTTATCAATAATATTTTTTGTAATTGAAATATTATTGGTAGAAGTAGATAATCCTGCACTAGTATTTTTCTGTATTTGAGTATCAGCAAAGTTTTTTAAACCGCTTATATGAACCAAATTTTCAACTGGAGACTGCTGATCTTTATATGTTATTGGACTTTTTATGGAATAAGATAAATTTTGATAATAGTTGTTATCAGCAATAACTTGAAAATTTTCACTTAGTTTTCCAGTATCATTATCCCAACCAATATTTTTTAAATAAGAATATTTAACATCAAACATTGCATTATTTAAATTTACAGATTCTATAGTTGCAATAGTACCAGAATCCTCACCTACTATTATTTCTCCAACTGACAATTCATATAATCCACTAACTTTTAAGTCATTTTTATTGCTTTCAGATACAATTAAATCTCTAATTATTCCATTAGAAGATAATTTTTCACCAACAAAAAAGTTTAATTCTTCTAGAGAAAAATCGAATAATGGATAATCATTTTTATTAATTATGGAAGAAGTAAAAAATTGATCTGTTTGTGCAATTCCAGTATTTGTAGTTATGTCAGAAATATCAATTGTTACTCTATCATTAACTCCAGTATTATCGTAATTACTCACTTTGAAAAATTTATATCCATAATCTGATGAATTAAAACCATCACCATCAGAACTATTTTTTATAATTCCTTCTACAAAAACACTATCTCCTATAGAAAAAGGTTGAGAAGTAAAGTTAGATGATCCAAAATTTATTGGTGTAGATATAGTACATGTAAAGATACCAGAATTTGATGATTCTACTTTTTCAATAGAAATACCATTACTATTATTAATAGAAATTATTTCTACATTTCCATCTGGAACTCCTTTTGGTTTTACAACTACTTCTGTAGAAAAAATTGAGGATTCTAATAATATAGGTTTAATAAATCCAGAATTTATTACATTCCCACTAATAGAATCTACAATTATTAAATTCGGTTCAGATATATAACCATTTCCACCATTTATTACAGATATATTATCTATAGTTTTCGAATTTTTTATTTTAATTATTGGGGATATATTTGCTTTAGGTCTAAGAGTTGTATCGGAAGAATATATGAAATTATCATTAATAATTCTAGTTTCCTTTATAGATCCAATTTTACTTGATTTTAAATTTACTTTTAAGTTTTTACCTAAAGAAGAACTTGTAGATTTAATGACTGGAAATTTTTTATATCCTGATCCAGAAGATAAGATATTTAAATTTTTGACTGGACCGGATGGTGAAGTTGATGTTGTTGAGTACTCAAGAATATCACATTCTTCCGATGAATAAGAAATTCTTTCAGGTTTTTTTTGTAGGTTTATATTAAATGTCGTTTCTCCTATTTCACTAATGACATATGAATTGTTATAATCACTATTCACAAAGTTTATTCTAGAATAATTTTTAGTTTCGATATCAGAAGTAACTAATTCTCCATCTTTCCCTAAAGTATAGAACAATTCTTCAGGAATTTGTGTAGTATAGTTTAATGTTAATGATGCAGTAGATGTTACTCCTACTGTTCCAACTCCAGATACACTAAAAGTATCTGTGGATCCAGTAGAAACAAATTCATTATTAAATTTCTCATCAGTATAAAGTTTAAATTCATATCCAGATAAAGAAGAATCTGATAGATCAAATACTAAATTATTATTTTTAACTGGTTGTAACTGTGGATTAATTAATGATATTGTTTGTGAAGAACCTCCTGTAGAAGCAAAAGATACCACTGTTGGAGGATTTTGCTGAGAATCTATTAAAGTTTCACAAAGATTAATTTTATTTTTATTAATTTTATAGACATAGTACTCACTATTAGTTAATGGTGATGGTCTAATAAATCTTCTAATAATATCATCACCACCAGAAGCGGCATAGAAATTTTCTTCGTCTGGAGAAACATATATTGATGATGGTGTACTTGGAGATCCCAAATCAATTCTATCTAATTCAGTGCCAGTAACAATATCCCATGGTGTTGATAATTTATAAATGTAAATATTATCTAAACTAGCTCCGACCCAGTATACTAAGGTTCCGGAAGAATTGATATGTATATCTTGTGGAGATGGATCTGGAGGACTGATATCTAATCTACCCGTACTATCTCCCGAATAGGATGCTGTTGTAATATCCCATGAGGTTGAAAGATCAAATTGGTAAATAAAATCTCCACCACTTCCAATTAAGTAAAGTACTGAACCATCATATTTAAAATAAAGTCCCGTTGGAACGGTTTGTGCAGAGAATCCGTCAATAGAATTACCACTACCAACTAATAAACTTACATTATCATAACTTGCTGTGGTAATATCCCATGCAGAAGTCATAGAATACTGATAAATTGTATCACTACTCTTTGCGACAATCCAGAACTTAAGACCATCCTCTCTGATATAAAGTCCAGTAGGACTGCTGTCTTCTGATGTAACATCAAACCTGTCCGTAAATACTGCCGTTCTCACACTCCAAGGTGTTGAAA
>Ga0213860_10000130_pt1 | contig 29240 bp, 42 predicted proteins | sample PICome_3_FD_160118 | JGI IMG/M metagenome (GOLD analysis project Ga0213860, IMG submission 160118) | Coastal seawater microbial communities near Pivers Island, North Carolina, United States - PICO550 | ecosystem: Environmental > Aquatic > Marine > Coastal | place: USA: North Carolina...
GTTGACCGCAGAGCGCGATGAGTATCTTGGTATTTTCAAGAGACACGACATGACTCGACTCGCTCGCGTCAAACCAGGCTTGATTGAACCACGAATCAACAAAGGAACCGCAGATGTGTTCCGTGCAATAGAGAATGACTCTAAGGAGATTGAAGATGCGGATTCTTAGTCTACTGCTTTTACTATTCGTCACCGGTTGTTCGACACTGCAACCCGCACCGTTAGTTCAACCCGAACCGATTATCAAAACCGTTACAGAATTCAAAACACTTGAAATCTATCAACCACCACTGCCTGAGGCAATCAATCTTGAAGATGTAGAGTTCTTTGTGATAACAGAAAAGAACTTTGAGGAACAGGTTGCCAAGTTAGAAAAAATGCAAAGTGGTACCTTTGTCTTATTTGGTCTCACACCACAAGATTATGAGAACATGGCGTATAATCTACAAGAACTTCGTCGTTATGTTCGTCAACAAAAAGAGATCATACTTTACTATCGTCAAGCTACTCAGGGAGAAGAGAACACTGACAGTGAAGATTGGTTAGAACGCAACGATGATGTTGTGGAAAATCAATTGACAAACCAATAGATATAGTGTATTATATACCTCTTTCACCTAAATTTGAGTAGAACAAATGCCAGTAAAAATTGACAAGTCCCGCGACGGACTACTAAAAGACTACGCCGTCGGGATGCTAAAAGATTTCTATCTAAATGAATATGAAGATTCACCACAGGAAGGTTTCCGCCGTGCAGCTATTGCATGGTCAAACGGTGATGAAGAACTTGCACAAAGGTTGTACGATTATGTCTCTAAGAAATGGTTCATGTTTGCTTCGCCAGTATTGTCGAATGCTCCGAACGGGCATGGACAAGGCAAAGGTATGCCTATCTCATGTTTCCTTACCTACGTTCCGGACACTCTTGAAGGACTCATTGATCATACTTCTGAACTGCGTTGGCTTAGTGTTTATGGCGGCGGTGTTGGTGGACATTGGTCAGATGTTAGAACCGTATCCGATGTCGCGCCTGGCCCAATACCTTTTCTCCATACCGTAGACGCAGACATGATCGCCTACCGTCAAGGTAGGACGCGCAAGGGGTCGTATGCAGCATACATGGATGTGTCACACCCCGACATCATCGAGTTTCTAAACATGCGTATCCCTACGGGTGATGTGCAACGCAAGGCATTGAATCTACACAACGCAATTAATCTCACCGATGAGTTCATGGAAGCTGTTCTCGCAGGAGAAGACTTTGACCTTCGTGACCCCAAAGACGGGAAAGTCAAGGAGACTATCTCTGCTCGCAAACTCTGGGAGAGAATCATTGAGGTTCGTTTCCGTACCGGTGAACCCTATCTAAACTTTATTGACACCGCCAATAATCATTTACCACAACCCTTGAAAGATCTTGGACTCAGGATCAACGGCAGTAACTTATGTAATGAAATTCATTTACCTACAAGTGCTGACCGAACCGCAGTATGTTGTCTGTCATCACTCAATTTGGAGTATTACGATGAATGGAAGGACACATCTATTGTTCGGGATCTTATTAGGATGCTCGATAACGTATTGCAGTACTTTATTGATAACGCACCTGACACAATCAGCCGTGCCAAGTGGTCTGCTGAACGAGAACGGTCAATTGGCCTTGGAGCAATGGGTTTCCATTCCCTACTCCAAAAACACGGAGTCGCTTGGGAATCTGATAAAGCACGGGAAATCAACGATGTTGTGTTCCGTCACATCAATACTGAAGCCGTCGCAGAAACAGAACAACTCGCAGTCGAACGCGGAGAATACCCAGATGGTGTCGGTTCAGGTCGACGGAACTCGCATCTTCTTGCTATCGCCCCAAACGCCTCGTCCGGTGTTATTCTGTCTACGTCCCCAAGTATCGAACCCTCAAAAGCGAACGCCTATACCCACAGAACGAGAGCTGGTAGTTTCCTTGTAAAGAACCGATATCTCGAAGAGTTGTTAGAAGAGAAGGGTGAGAACAACGAGTCGACATGGACATCAATCATCACTCAGAAAGGGTCGGTGCAACATCTACCATTCCTGAACGAAGGTGAAAAGGCCGTGTTCAAGACTGCGGATGAGTTAGATCAGATGTGGTTAGTCACACACGCCGCAGACCGTCAACGATTTATCTGTCAAGGTCAGTCGGTCAATCTGTTCTTCCCTGCCGGTGCAGAGAAGTCATATGTGAACAAGGTGCATCTACGTGCATGGCAGTTGGGTCTCAAAGGTCTGTATTATCTCCGCACCGAAGCAAAGTCTCGTGCAGAGAATGTATCAGAGAAGGTTGAACGAGTTGCATTGCAGGATGATCAACGCAGTATAGTTTATTCTAAAAAGAATTGTCCATTCTGTGCAATGGCAATGGAAGAACTGAAACTTCGGGGTATACCTTTTGACAAGGTTGATCTCGAAGAAATTGGTAAAACTGCCGCAGAAGTCACCGGTAGAAAGGTAAATACTGTACCACAGATTTATATTGAAGGTCAGTATGTCGGAGGTTACGACGAACTCATGATACACTTTAACGGTGCAAACGCACAAGAATCAGACGAATGCAGAGCTTGCGAGGGATAAATGTCACTACTAGATTTTAGTACAACCTACAAACCATTTAAGTACCCTTGGGCAGTAGAACTGTCTAAGAAACACGAAGAAGTCCATTGGATCGAAGACGAAGCGGAGTTGAGTGAAGATGTCCAAGACTGGAAAACCAAACTCTCCGGAGATGAAAAAGAATTCATCACACAAGTGTTGCGGTTGTTTACTCAATCGGACGTTCAGGTGGGTGAAAATTATCACGAACTTCTCATCCCCAAATTCAAGAACAACGAAGTGCGTAATATGCTTAGTTCGTTCGCCGGTCGTGAGGCGGTACACCAGAGAGCGTATGCCCTTCTCAATGACACGCTCGGTCTGCCGGATGAAGAGTATCACAAGTTTCTTGAATACAAGGAGATGGCGGATAAGGTAGACTTCATGAAAGAGGGTGACACATCGTCTCATACAGGTCTTGCACTCGCACTCGCACAGTCAGTATTCAATGAGGGTATGTCTCTGTTCTCTTCCTTCGTGATGTTGCTGAACTTCCAGCGCTTCGGTAAGATGAAGGGTATGGGTACAATCGTCGAGTGGTCTATCCGTGATGAAACTCTACATGTGCAGGGTAACGCAAAGTTGTTCCGTACATTCTGCGAGGAACATCCCCGCATCGTTAATGACGAACTGAAGTCGAAGATATATACAATGGCGAGAAACGCAGTAGATCTCGAAGATAAGTTTATCAATCTTGCTTTTAAGGGGAATGATGTTGAGGGTCTTACTAAGGAAGAGGTACGCCGGTATATACGCCATATTGCTGACCGTCGCCTACTCCAACTTGGTCTTCGAACAAAATTCCGTCAGAAAGATAACCCATTACCATGGCTCGACTGGGTGCTCAATGGTGCATCACACGATAACTTCTTCGAGAAGAGGGTAACAGAATACTCCGTGGTCGGCATGGAAGGCGAATGGGGTTGGGATGAGGTAGCATAGTGGAATGTATTATTGAAGTCGGTGCACATATTGCCACCGATACTAGAAGATTAGCTGAAAAATACAAAGGGGTTACTTTTTATTGTTTTGAACCGACGAATTATTTGTTTCATAAAAATGTTCTAAGGTTTACAGACAGTTTTCCTAATATACATGCTTATCAATGTGCGGTAAGTTTGGAAGATGGTGAAGCCGATTTCTATAATGCCACTGACGATGGGTGCAGTTCTTTGCACCCCTTTACCGAAAACATAACCGATGACTGGAATAAAGCGTTAGACGAAAAGTTGGGTGATCGACACCATAGGGAGAAAAGGTGTGGGCCAAGAGCTCGTCATTTCTTGCACTTTGAAACAGAAAGAGTGAAAACAATTCGTATAGACACTTTTCTTCGTGATCAAAATTTTCCCCTAGATGGTATTATTAAATACTTGCACTGTGACGCACAAGGAACAGACTTAAATGTTTTAAAAAGTTTTGGTGATTATATTGATTGTCTTCAAGCCGGGGTTATAGAAACATCAAAGAAAAGTGGTCTCAACCTATATGACAACCAAACAAACTATACCGAAGACGCGGTTGTTTGGTTGTCATCAAAGGGATTTAAGATTTTGGATATTGAACACTGTGATCCGATAGGTTCAGAAACCAATATTCATTTTGAGAGGTGAGTAATGGACGAATACGAATACGATTTATACTGTGAAGTATGTGAATCTGATCTAACCCTAATTGTAAAAGATGGTTCTGCGGAACCACCTGAATACTGTCCTATGTGTGGAACTCCCCAAGAGGAAGGCGATTGGGGATGAAAAAACCCGCTCTGGGCATTTGTTATACAGATGATCGTTACAAAAAAGGATCTTTTACCGATTGGGATAACGAAATATTCGCCAATTCCGGTTGGCAGGTACACGACGCTGGTTATGCTCTGTATGATTATGAAAAAGATGAATTCATAGTTTATGAACTGTCCAAAGCAACTGGGATAAAACACGGGCATGCCCGACTACTTGGTGATAACTTCGAATCTCAAGAAAAACACTTTAATGATTTTTTAAATCATTCTGGATACGAAAACGACTTCTCTTCCTTAGTAATGGGCATGAATTGTCCTGAAAGTAGAATGAGACTCAAGGTGAATAGATTAAGTGGTGGCATTGCTGGTTATAGTGACCACATGGAGCACCTCGTAAAAAAAGAAGAATCTCATTTAGGTTGTTACCATCATGTAGCTCACACCTATAGTGCTTACATCCAATCTCCTTTTCGAAAATGTTTGAGTTTGTCATTTGATGGTGGTAGTAACGAATCGTCTTTTCGTTTAACCCTGATTGACAATGGTAAGGTAGTCAAGACTAGAGCGTTTTACGACAAATATTTTGGCTATTATTATAACCTTCTCGGCGAACTAGTACCTGAGATATGTAAGACTGTGCACGGTCGCGCTTCAGACTCATTAATGGACGGTATGGATAGGCCCGGTAAGTTCATGGGATGTACTGCTTTAGGGAAACCCAACAAAGTTGTTCGAGCGCTTACTGATCAATTATTTGCTCTTACTCCAAGTCAACTTAACAAAAAACAACATTTTGCCATACGCAACAATCTCGCCAGTTTATGTGACGCAGGAGAGGTGACCGCATACGATATTGCATACAACGGTCAAAAATCTTTAGAGTATGCGACAGCACAATTTCTTATACAACACAAAGATTGGCTTGACGAAGCCAATAACAATCTAATCTTGACCGGCGGTATCGCTCTTAATGTGTTGAACAATGCATATATTCGAGATCTGTTTAAGTGCAAAACTTTTGTGTGTTCTGCTCCCAACGATAGTGGTTTACCATTAGGCATATTAACCTATCATTTGTGTCAAGATGAAAATTGGTCATGGTTAGATCCTGCTAACAGGAAATCGTTGAGATTTGCTACACTACCGGTGAAAGATTACGATGAGATACCTTACCACATTCAAGACAGAGGCGCAAAGGAGGTTACACTAAAAGATGTTGCTGATGTCATACTCGCAGGAAATATTGTCGGAACAGTTTGGGATAACATTGAATTTGGGCCTCGAGCACTAGGACATCGGTCTATATTGTGCGATCCTTCTATTTCTGATATGAAAGACATCATCAATTCTAAAGTCAAATTCCGTGAGTGGTTTAGACCATTCGCTCCTGCTTGTCGGAAAGAAGATGCTCCCAAATACTTTATATCTGATAGTTTTGACAATCTGGAAAGTATGTCATATGTCGTGACATGTAAGAGTGGAACGCAAAAAAATTATCCTGCCATATCTCATGTCGACGGAACAGGCAGACTACAAACTGTAAGTCGCGACGATCCTGAAGACGCAGATTTTTACAAACTTTTAGGTTATATACCAACCGATATATTATTAAACACTTCCTTCAATGTAGGTGGTAAACCTATTCTAAATACGGTAGAAGAGGCGTTGTGGATGCTAGATAACACAGGTCTAGATAATGTCGTAGTTAAATATGAAGGGAGATTCTACCTATTTGGTACCTAGAAGACAAACCATTTGAACCCACCGAAGAGTTCCTCAAACAGTATCATGGATTCGTCTATGAGGTTACTGAGTTGGCGACCGGTAAGAAATACATCGGTAAGAAAGGGTTCTGGTCTACTCGCAGGCTCCCACCACTCAAGGGTAAGACTCGTAAGCGCCTGACAATCAAAGAGTCAGACTGGAAAGACTACTATGGGTCGTCAGAAGAGGTTAAACGCCTTGTAGAGGACGGTGGCGCCTTCAGGCGGGACATTCTGCGTCTGTGCAAGACAAAGGGAGAGTGTTCTTACTACGAGGCGAAGGCACAGTTCGACAAGGATGTGTTGTTCGATGATACATATTATAACGAATTTATTGGTTGTAAGATCCATTCCAAACATCTAAAATGATAAATAAATCTATACATTCAATTGAGGTCTGATCGTGTTACGGTTTTCACAATATCTGGAAGAGGGTGTCAATGACCCCGCAATCTTTAAGGCAGTATTCCTCGCGGGTGGGCCTGGTTCTGGTAAGTCATTCATCGTAGGTAAGACCGGTCTAACATCGATGGGATACAAGGTCGTGAACTCTGACGACGCATTCGAAGCTGCAATGAAGAAAGCGGGTATGACTATGTCACCCGATAACATCTTCTCACCAAAGGGTCAAGAGATACGCGGAAAGGCAAAGCGTCTCACAGGCACCAAACAGGCGCGTTACATAAAGGGTCGGCTGGGTCTTGTGGTCGATGGTACCGGTAAAGACCCTGAGAAAATTGCACGACAGGCACAACAGATTCAGACACTAGGTTACAAAGTCGCAATGATTTTTGTCAACACAGACCTAGACACCGCACTCAAAAGAAACAAAATGCGTGAGCGTTCACTCCCCGATGCAGAAGTAGAAGCATACTGGAAGGCAGTGCAACGCAATGTTGGTAAGTTCCAACGTATGTTTGGTAAAGAGAATTTCCTTGTAGTCGACAACAGTGAAGGTAAGAACTACGAAAAAGAAACACTCCGTGCGTACCGTGATGTTCGAAAGTTCACTGACAAACCTCACAACAAGAAGGCACAGGCATGGATTGATACAGAGAAAGCAGCTATCCGTCAAGCGGGTAGAACTCGTGGTGGAAGTGGTAGCAGATAACACTTGACACCCTGTATAGATATGTGTATAATGAGCTAAACGCGATAAAGGAAAATTATTATGACAATTACGAAAACCAGATATCAAGTCTATGAAGTCTTAGAAGAAGTCGCAAAGAAGCGATCAAAGAAAGATAAGTTACAGGTACTAAAAGAGTATGGCAATATGATGCCACTACGAGATGTTCTGCAAGGAACATTTGATGATCGAATTCAGTGGAATCTCCCCACTGGGCCGGTACCCTACACTCCAACTTCCGCAGAATCCCCACCCAACACTCTACTCAAAGCGCATATGAACTTCAAGTATTTTGTGAAGGGATTGGTTGAATCTAACCGTTTGACTTCGGTTAAAAGAGAGAAAATGTTTATTGACATGCTTGAGTCGATACATCCTCGTGATGCAGAAGTGATCGTTGCTATGATAAACAAAGAAAGCCCAATGAAGGGCATAACCAAAAATCTGGTGAAGGAGGCATTTCCAGAACTTATTAGTTGAATAATTTCCCGTAATAACAATAAGGAGAGTATATGGCAGAAAGCCAGTTAGAAAGACTTAGAAAAGACTCAAAAGAGTTGGGACATTACATTCACAAATTAAACAAAAGGGGGAAGGCAGATATTGCACATAAAGTTGCTAAACGACAATTGTTCTTAGACACTGCAATATCACAAGCTGAAACTCGACTAAGGGGGTGATCCTTTATCTGGAACTGGCCCTCTAGATAGAGGGCCTTTTTCATTTACTGGAACTACATTTATGCCAACATACGATCTACGCAACAAAGAAACTGGGGAAGTGAAAGAATTCCTCATCTCCATTTCAAAAAAAGAAGAGATGGTCGAATCCGGAGAATGGGAACAAGTCCACCTCGGCGTTGCAGAACTGGTCACTCATCACGGTTCTATCCTCAGCAAAACCTCAGCGGATTGGAGAGACAAACTAAAAGACATCAAGAAGAAGTCTGGTGGTAACTCAGGTTTGTCTGGTGAAAAGAAAAAGAAGTACGGTTGGGCCGACAACACGATTCACGACTAATGAAGACCAAACAACAACACTCTGAGTCGATGAACATTCGCATCGATGACCTACGCACGATTGAACCGATTACCGGTGCACAAAAATATGCATGGCAATCATGGCGCGAGGGAGACAACCTCGCCATGGTCGGCACTGCGGGTACCGGTAAAACATTCCTTGCACTTTATCTTGCGCTCGAAGAAGTGATGGACAAGTCAACACCCTATGACTCTGTTCGCATCATTCGCAGTGCAGTCCCTACTCGTGAGGTGGGGTTTCTACCAGGCTCCATCGAAGAAAAACTCAACGCATTTACTGGCCCATATCGTGCGGCCTGCGCGGATCTTTTTGAGGATGATCGCGCATATGACAAGTTAGTTCATAATAAATATATTCAGTTTGAATCTACCTCGTATATTCGGGGTGTGACATTCGATAACAGTATTGTTCTGGTAGATGAGATGCAGAACCTCAACTTCCATGAACTGGATTCTGTCATTACTCGTGTTGGACAATGTTCTAAAATCATTTTCTGCGGTGATGGTCGACAGTCAGATTTTAAACAACAATCCGACAAGAATGGAATCAACACCTTCCTTGAGGTACTTGAACAACTCAAGTATTTTACAGTTGTTGAATTCTCTTGGGAAGATATTGTCCGTAGTGGCCTTGTGAGAGACTACATAATGACAAAGGAGTGGATGGGGTTATGATTCACGAAGAATTTGGTAGTCAAAAACATTATGAATTATTGGGAAGAGGTATACGAAGGTTTATGGACAAAGGCCAACTTTCTTCAGAATGTACCTTTTTGGATGTTGGTGCTTACGTAGGATGGTGGGCCGAAGCTGCAATCAAGACGAATTATTTTAAAGAAATTCATGCTATAGAACCAGTGAGTAGAGATGAGTTGAATAAACTCAAAACGCAAGGCGTCCATGTTCATTATTGTGCACTCGGCGAAAGAAATGAAACTGTTTCTTTTTTTCAAAGTATTCTAAATCCCAGAAATTCTTCTTTATATGAAAGTCATGTTCGTCGAAAAGGCTCACAATCATACACACAAATAAGCGTTGAATCAAAAACTTTAGATAGTTTTAATATTAGTGGTGATTGTTTTATAAAGATAGATACAGAGGAACATGAATTACAAGTATTACGCGGCGCAGAAAAAACCTTAACGGAAAATAACTGCGTTGTACTAATGGAAGTGACTGTATCTCCCAAAGAAATTTTTAGTTTGATGGAAAGTTATGGTTATAAGGCTTGTGGGTATATGTTCGCTGAAGTTATGTATCCCTTACCATCATCGAATGTAGAATTTCATATAAATCAAAGTGGTCATTTGGTTTGGACGTGTGATAATTTGGTATTAGACTACGCTAAATTGTTCGGTCAATGTTGGCCATTAAAAGAAATAAGATCGCCGGGATATGATTTTACGAAGGAAAATCCAATGTGGTCAGATTTCATTTTCACAAAGGAAAAGTAAAATGTCAGACTTATTCGATTTCGGATTTACAGCAGTAACAGAAGACGAACTTGATGTAGTTCGTAGTACACAGGCAACACTTGGGACAACAGAGGCGCAGTTCGATAAACTGTATAACGCGATCGTCCCGTTGCTCAATAATCTCAAACTCAATCCGGAAAAGGACTACATATATTGGCCTAACCGATTGGAAAAGGTAGAGGCGTTCGAGTCCCACCTACAGAAAATTAGGAGTGGAGAGTCATGAATCGAGAAGACGCGCTGGCAGAACTGAACGCGACTTGGAAGTATCGATATGATACTGAACAATATGCCTCTCGCGATTTTTGGACGATCATGAAAGAACCACCCTATGAGGGTGACTGTGAGGATTACGCACTCACCCTTCTTTGGTTGTTGTGTGACCGGTCAATGTTTAAGTTCTGGGTAGCATTGTTCACATACGAGGCACAGATTCGTAGAGTAATCACCAAGAATGGCGGTGGTCATGTCGTCCTAAAGATCGGTGATGATTATTGTGATAATTGGTCGCGAGAGTTTGTGTCTTGGTATGACATGAGGCAGTTAGGACATAAAAAGAGTTGGTGGTTTTACACACCATTGGATGTCGCGGTAAAAATGATAGTAGGCAAAGTCAAAAGGTCAACCGATAGTTTTTTGGAGCAGAAATGAATAGAGAAGCAGTATTTGAACAACTTAAAATTGATGAGGGAGTAGTCAATGAAATTTATCACGATCATCTGGGGTATCCTACGTTCGGAGTCGGTCATCTCGTGCTTGAGTCAGATCCAGAGCACGGACAACCGGTTGGAACACCAGTATCAGATGAGCGCGTTGCGGAGTGCTTTGACAGAGACCTCGATGTGGCAATAAGTGAGTGCACTGCACTCTACGGTGTCGATGTCTGGGAAGGTTTCCCCGATGAGGTACAACAGATCGTAGTGAACATGATGTTCAACATGGGACGAACTCGTCTGAGTAAGTTCAAGAAATTCAACGCCGCATTAGTAGATGGTGATTGGAGTGAAGCGGCTATTGAAGGCCGCGACAGTTTGTGGTATCGTCAAGTAACGAATCGCGCAGAACGCTTAATGGAGCGAATGGAACAAGTTTAATTATGCAGTACATCTTTGTGCATATCCCGAAGAATGGAGGTTCTTCAATTGTTCGGGCTGATATATTACGCGGGGTTGTAGAACAACCAAGTAGATTGACTCTCTCTACACCATACTTAATGTCCAGTGGAATTACTCGCGCATGGGGTCATGCAAGGTGGGTTAATTTAGATCCGGTGTGGAGAGAATCTCGTCCCGCATTCACTTTAGTAAGAAATCCGTGGTCATGGATGGTATCACAGTTTCGTTTTAAGAAAAAAATTCTCACCGAAAAGGGTTTAGAGACTGAAGGTGATCCCTTTCACATCGAGTGGTCATTCGATCAGTTTATCGAATGGTTAGATGCATCAAAAGATAAACCTTCATTTCAACACTTGAATTGTCACCGAACAACATGTAATATACAGTCTCAGAAAAGTTTTATTGTGAACGAATCTGGCCGACCAGTAGTAGATGTTCTTAGGTTCGAGAATTTTGATGAAGATACAATGAAGTATCTGCGATTGAAACAACCTCTCAGACCACGAAATGTCACCAGTAAGATTCATCACGATTATAAATCATATTATACAGATGATACTCGTGATTGGGTAAATCAACAGTTCAGTGAAGACATTGATTATTTCGGTTATTCGTTTGAAAGTGGGCCAACTAAAAATTATCATTATTCATAGGAGATATAATGGCGAAGTACAGTCGATTTGATCCTCGCAATAAAAAGAAAGATCGACACAAGAATCGTTATCTTGGAAGAACACAGAAACAAGTTCGTCGAGAACTTGATGACGATGATCGAAATTTACAACAATATTACGAGTCGTTTCGAGCAAAATAAATGGATAATTGGTTCCGCGAACCAATCTCTCATCAACCTATATTCGTTAATGATGATTATGAAATAGATTGGCGCGGGACTATTGGTGTCGGTGATATACTGTATGGTTTAAACTGTGCCTATGCGTTGTCACACCTTCACAATCAACCTATACGCATGAATGTCCACTGGACGCATGGTAGAAATTATAATTACCACTTTGAAGATCCAGAAACGATCGTTCAACGCGGAGATTATTTTCATCGATTATATCACGGGTTTGATCGAGTAACCGTCAATCATGTATTCAATTCTACGGATTCTGAAATCGAAAAACTTCGATGGAGAGGGTTTGGTCATCGCAGTGATCCTCAACGAGTTTTAACTTTCCATCACTGGCCTTTTCGAAAAGATTTGTGGTATGAAGGTGAACCGAACAAGGTTGTATTCTGGCGTCCCACATTCAATCGAGAAATTCCATCCGGTGGTAAAAAATGGAAGATGACATTTACCGTCAAAGAGTGGGAAAGAATCATTCACTTCCTTAATCTCAAGGGTTACAATCTGGTTGAGTTAACCTATCGAACACCAGTGCGCGAAGCCTTATATCACATTAGAACTTCTTCATTCTGTATATTCTACGACGGTATGTGGCAATACATTGCTAGAAATTTAGCGAAACCGGTGATTACATTAGGTGGCAGTTCGATATGCAAAACTCACAGTCCTCAAGGGGTATGGTTTAAAGAACCACACGACGAAAAAAATGATTTTTGGGACTACCTATATAATTTACCAAAGAATGAAGAACATTTGCGTCATCGAGCAGATCGTTACCGAAAACAATTATGGGACAAAGTGAATGTTAACAATTGATCGTGCAGTGATTGAAGTCAACGGGGGTTGCAATTACTCGTGTTCTATGTGTCCGCAAGATATGCGTACCGGAGGACGACACAAGGGTTTCCTCAAGAAGATGTCTCTCGAAGAGTTTGAATCTAATGTTGCGGATTGTGCACAACACGGACTGAGAGTAGTGAACCTTGATGGATCTGGTGAGGCAACACTCAATCGTGACCTACCCAAGTACATCGAAATTGTCAAGAAATACAACGCAAAGGCATTCATCTTCTCGAACGGTCACAACATGGAGAACGAGTTCATGATGGACTGCGTCGATGCCGGTCTGGACTTCTATCGATTCTCGTGGATTGGGTCGAACCCTGAGAAGTATGATGAGTGGATGTACAATCGTATCGGGGGTGACTATGGTTCGACATGGGACAAGGTGCGTAAGATGAAAGAGTATGTCGACCTTGTCGAGTCAGACTGTGTCGTCGCCACCTACCACCTCATGACTGAGACTGATCCCGAAAAGCGTGAAGTCGAACTCGAAGCTTATAAGAATATCGTCAACACTCTGGGAGTCAAGACAGAGATTTGGACGATGCACAATTGGTCGGGTGTATACAAACCCGTCGAAGATAGAAAAGGAGCAAAGAAAACCTGTGGAAGACCTTTCTCTCCAGACCTTGTTATTCGCGCTGGGGGTCTGGATAATAAGCGTGGCGCTGTTCACCCTTGTTGTCAAGTTCTTGGACGTGATGAGCAGGGAATCTTGGGATACACTTCGGAAAACACCGTGGAAGAGATCTGGTTCGGGGAAGAATACGAGAAACTCAGAGAACAACACCGATCGGGAGATTACCCAGAGTTCTGTCGGGATTGCGATTTTCTTGTCGACGATCCTGAAGTTCTAGTCTGGACAAACCACGAGCGTGATCTTTACAAGATGCACGGTACAGAATTTGATCTGGATGATTACAGATGAAACCTGAAGTGTGGATGATTCAGATGTCAGACAATCCACGATCAATGTACTATCGTGGTCGCACTGAAATGAGTTGGATAGATCGGGGATACGATTTAAAGTTTTTTGAGGCCACTACTCCGGAAAATAATACTAAATCTTTTTTGAATTTTGGGTTAAAACGTGATACAATAGAGTTTACACCTACCGAAATTGCCGTATGGTATAGTCATGTGGAAATGTGGGCGAAAGCGAGAAGTAAACCGATCATTATAGTTGAACACGATGCGATGTTGTTAGAACCAATACCCGAAGAATTGTTCAAACATGAGATGGTGTGTTTGGGTCATACTACAAAGAGAAAGACTCTACTTCCAGGCCTCGCTTATTTTCTTACACCACATCTCGCTACAAGGATGGTAGCGGATGTTAAAAACACAAAAAAGATCACTTGGAATTCTGATGGGTCAATCTCATCATATAATGTAAAATATGGTCATACTGCAAAAGATTATGTTTTTCAAATCAAAAATTCGTCTATTGGGACAACAATTGAGCACAGAAAGAAATGAGCAAAAAGCGACTAATATATCAAGTTTGTTTGGGACAGGCAAAAAATTCTAAACTCTATAAACACTGTATTGAAAGTGTAACGGCATATTGTGAGAGACATAACATCACACATATGGTTCAGGAACAACCGTTACTTAAAATTACTCCCGATCCGTTTATGTCGAATCGTAGTCGAGAGTCATGGAGTAAACACGGTGGTTATCTGCCAATCTACGAGAAAGAAAATGCATTCAGCTGGTTAGATGACTTTGATCAGATTGCGATTATTGATGCAGACATCTACATGCGACCCGATGCTCCTAATATTTTCGATGATATGGATTGTAATTGTGCATTTGGTGCAGTGTGTGAAAGAGAGATGCCGATCACCGAAAAGTACAAGGGCAAGATCACTAATTACTCGATGATGCAGTACAAAGATCTTCATTCGAATCGACACAATTTCAAACCAAACAATCTAGGTTTTGAATTCTTTAATATGGGTCTTATTGTATTGAACTGTAAACAGTTTAAACCCTATCTCAAGGGTCAAACACCCGAAGAGTTTATCAAACGAACTGAGTTTATGGATTTCGTGAACGGTAAGGGTGCATGGAAGTGGAGTACAGATCAGACCTTACTTAATTTCTTTTTGAAAAAGTATAAGGTGCCAACCAAGCATCTCGATTGGAAGTGGAACGGACTCTACACTGCAAATACCAAGATCGACGAATGTTACTTTGTACACTTTTTTCTCAAGGATTTATTACCATCACAAGGCGAGAATGTTGAGGAGTTAATGAAACTGATATGTTGAAACCTGTAATGTTTGTGCACATTCCCAAAAACGGCGGAATGACGATTAGACGAAACCCTGAACTACGCCAGCGTGTTTTACTTGCAGATTCTAGGTTACACAAGAGTGCTTTGTATACTCGTAGTCTTCACGAGACTATGGAAAAACACGGTGAACATCACGGAAACGAACATGCTCGATGGCGTGACTGGCACCCTCAAGTTCGAGAGAATCACCGCGCAGTTGCTATCGTTCGCAACCCTTGGAGTCGAGTGGTGTCTCGTTTTGAGTTTGCAAAAAAGGTTATTCATGTCGAAAAGAAACAACCGGAATCCTACGCAGATGTTACATCGTTCGAGGCATTTCTAGAAGAACGACACAAGTGGGGCGGTATGGAATTCTTTTGGCATCGTGCAACACGAGGTTGGTTTCCCGCACTCGATCATGTTGTAGATGATGAGGGCAATGTACGATGTGACATACTTCGTTTTGAAAACTATAACGATGCGGTCAAGATGTATTTCGGAACCCTCACTAACCCACCGCCTCGAAATGTTACTGGATATGATCAGTCTAAGTATAAGTCATACTACAACGAGCAGACAATTCAGATAGTCGCAGATTGGTATAAAAAAGATATCGACTATTGGGGGTTTGATTTCGACAGTGGTGCAACAAGGAATTACTGGGCGTGAGTTACGAAGAAAAAACACAAAAGTTTTCTACTTGGGGGGACAAGTATCTTCATCATACGGATGTGTTGTATTCTATTCAATATGAAGATACCTTCAAACCTATAAACATTCAACTGGCGTTATGTGAAATCTGTGACAGTGATTGTCCATTTTGTTCCGTTGCTGCGCGGCCGCTGAAGAGTTATATCCCTTGGGAGAAACTCAAGAAGATGTTGGTCGACTTCCGTGAGATGGGCGCTAAGGCACTAGAGATCACTGGTGGTGGTAATCCTCTACTGTATCGTGACAAGGAAGCGAAGAAAGACATCAATGATGTGATCATGTTTGCGTCTGCATTAGGTTATGATATCGGTATCATCACCAACACAGAGAAACTTGAAAGACACTTGTTGCCCATAGTATATCCTCGTATCAACTGGATAAGAATTTCTCTTATCAAATTGGATGAGGGAAAAGACCCTGAAGATTATGACTTTGGTTCATTCCCCCGCGAACGACTTGGAATCAGTTATATCATTCATGAAAGCACGGGAGGAATTCCCGACGAATTGTCACGAACCAACAAACCTTATGCCGGTACCACGGTTGACAGTATTAAGAAAATTGCTCGACTCATTGAACTCAATCCAGAGATTAAATTCTGTCGTATGGGTGGCGATGTTCTCATACAAGATTATCAACTTGAAATACAAAAGAAATGGCGCCCCGTAATTGAACAGATAGACATTCATAATAAATTTTTCATTAAAGATGTGTGGGATAACTGTGTGCCTTATGACGAAGGTTGTTATGTCGGACTTACAAGACCTTACATTGCACCACACCCTGAAGGGGGAGAATATCAAGTGTATGTCTGCACAAGTCATGTATTGGAGAAACGAACATATCAACTAGAATTTTCTCTGGGAAGTATTGACAATGTGAAAGAGATATGGGATAATTGTAATCTAGAATATGCTAGAACTGGTATTCCTTATCGTATAAGAAATGCCGGAGACGGTGGTTGGAAAGATGCTTGTCCCGATTGTTTTTATTATAACAATAACAAACTTCTTCACACTGTCGCTCAATCTAAAGAAGACGATGATCGGAACTTTGCATGAAATATGATGAAGAATATTACCGAACCGGTAATTATGTAAGTTATCTACAAAGACAGAATAGATGTACTCGACTGATCAGTGAATTGGATTCCTTCTTGTCGAAGATGGGTCTAAACTTTGGGCCCGTTCTTGACTTCGGTTGCGCTGTTGGTTTCATGATGGAACAGTTTCGAGCGATTGGTTATGATGTCGAAGGCGTTGAAATCAGTGATTGGGCGAGAGAACAGTGTTTCGAAAAGGGTCTGCGAGTAACTGCTAACTTAGATCCAGATCGATACTACAACATCACTCTCGCGTTGGATGTTTTAGAACACCTCACTGAAGATCAACTAGAAGATTTTCTTTCTACGCTTCAGACGAATGTTCTTATCTTTAGAATGCCTACAGTTCTTGAAGGCGAAGACGATTACCACATAAAAGAAGCACGGACTGATTCCACTCATATTATTCGCTGGACAGATGATCAGTGGTATGAAGAATTTGAGAGTCATGGTTACTATGTTATGCCTTTGATATTGGAACACATATATGCAGCTGAAGGAGCGTGTTGTGGCATTGCATTCAAGTTATACTAATATACACCCCACTGCGTTTATACACGAAACCGCAGTTATAGAATGTCAAGTTTTTGAACTTGGAGAACACGGGTACATCGGCCCTAATTGTAAGATTACCTGTAAAGAATTTAAGGCGGGAGATTATCTCTGGATGCCCGCAGATGTGGAGGTTGGTCGTGGTGGTTGCAATGGCCCTAATAGTGTTGTGCACATTGGGAATTCTGTGGGTATCTTTGAAGGGACTGTCATTAATCCTTCAAGTAGGGTCACAATTGGTGATTGTGTTGGCATTGGTGCTGATTGTCTGTTATGGACTCATGGCGCTTGGTGTGATCCTCTCAATGGTTTTCCCTACGGTTTTGCCTCTGTTACCATAGGAAGCAATGTCTGGTTACCCGCGAGGTCAATCATGCTACCAGGCTCTAACATCGGTGACAATGTCGTTATTGGTACGGGTTCGATTATCACCAAGGACATTCCAGACGGATCACTTGCAATGGGTTCTCCATGTAAGGTAGTCAAAGAAAACGAATATCCCAAGAATCTAACCATCGAGGAAAAGAAAAGAATACTTCAGGACATTGCCAACCGATGGAAAGACCAATTGTCCCACAAAGGGGCGTCTGCAAATGTTTGGGTTGGTGAGGGCACTGTTGTAGTGAATGGTAAGACAACTTTTGACTGCTTGAACTACGAGATCAGTGGGGATCAAAACGAACTTACCGAAGATCTTCGTGATTTCCTACGACGACACGGTATACGAATATATAATGGAAAACCTTTCAAATCTTTGAGGCCACTTTATGAACTTGGTGATCAGTCCACATCCGGATGATGCAGAGTACTCGATGTCGGGTACCATATTCAAAAACAAAGACCAAAAATATGTAGTAGTCACGATGTCATCCGGTGGTGACAACGATGACACGACCAGCAATATTCGACTTGCAGAGTCAGAAAAGTTTTGGTCTAAATTTCCTAATGTAGAACATGTGGGTTATAACTCAAAGACAATTTATGACCGGCCGGATTGGGAAATAGTCGGTATGTTAGATCAACTCGTAGGTGGGGTTGACTCTTTGTATATCCCACCCCTCGATGATAATCACTTCGAACATCGAAAGATAAGTGAGTGTGCTCGTGCAGCAACGCGAGGTAAACCTATCGACATAATCGAATACTACACGCCCTCTACACGATCAACATGGGCTGCGAATATGTTCGTTGACATAGAAGAATATATGTACGAAAAGGATCATCGTCTTCACGAGTGTTTCCCCTCGCAGGATGGTCGATTTTATTTCACCGAAGAGAATATCGAAATTTTCCACGAAGATTATTTCTGTCGTCTGCGTGGTCTTAACAAGGTAGAGAAGTTCAGAGTGGAGTGTAAGTTCTCGTGAAAATTATTTGTCACCGTGGTAATCTAAACGGCCCCAATCCCTTGACAGAAAACAATTTACGACAAATTGATGTTTGTATCGAGAAGGGTTATGATGTAGAGATTGATCTGTGGGTAGGTGATGGTCTGTGGTTGGGACACGATGGGCCCGAATATCTCATAACCAAGGAGTGGTTGACATTTCGCCAACGCAACCTGTGGGTTCATTGTAAAAACATCGAAGCGGTGATGTTTCTTCGTGCATACGCACCACACATGCACTGGTTTTGGCACCAAGAGGATGACTACACATTGACATCGCACGGGTGGGTCTGGGCGTATCCGAACAAACCCGTAACTCCCGATGCGACTCGTTCGGTCTGTGTTATGCCTGAGATATATAACTCTGACACGAGTAATTTCCAAGCGGTTTGTACTGACTATGCTGAAACTTATACTATTCGATCTTGACGGCGTATTGATCGATACAAAATGGATACATTATGCCTGCTTGAATGAAGCATTGGGTAAGTACGCCCTGAGTGAAGAAGAACACATCAACATATACGATGGGCGTAAGACAACCGAAAAACTCAATATGATTAGTGAGGCGAAGGGTCTGCCGCATTCCCAACACCAAGAAATCTACGAAGTGAAACAAAGATTGACGATGGAGGAAATCGTAAAGATTAAACCCCGTCAGTACATCGTCGATCTGTTTCGAAACCTTGTTGAAGATGGGTATAAAGTAGGTGTGTGTTCTAACAGTATTCGTCGAACCGTATTGACTGCACTTGCAAAGAGTGAGTTAATGGAGTATCTGTCAATCATTATCACCAACGATGATGTAAAGAACCCAAAACCACATCCAGAAATGTACTGGAAAGCAATGTCGATGATGAGTTGTTTGCCCGAAGAAACTGCAATCGTCGAAGATTCGCCGCAGGGTCTTGCTGCTGCTCACAGATCAAAGGCAAATGTGATTCGAGTGTCGTCACCTGAAGAGGTTACGATAGACAATATATACTCTAAATTGATTGGAGAACAATTCGTGACAAAATGGAAAGATGAAAAGATGAATGTTCTGATTCCCATGGCGGGCGCAGGATCTCGTTTTGCACAGGCAGGATACACATTCCCCAAACCACTGATACCGGTAAATGGTAAACCGATGATTCAGGTGGTGGTTGAGAATCTAGGAGTCGAAGCAAACTTCATCTATGTGGTACAGAAAGAACATCGTGAGAAATTCAACCTCGATACGATGTTAGAACTCATTACGGCAGGGCAATGCACGGTGATCGAAGTTGATGGTATAACTGAGGGTGCTGCATGTACTGCACTCATGGCAAAAGATCTTATCAACAACGATGACCCATTATTCTTTGCGAACAGTGATCAGTTTGTGGAATGGAGACCAATCGACTTTCTCTACAAGATGCAAGAACAACAGTGCGACGGTGGTATCGTAACATTCAAGGATACCCACCCCAAATGGAGTTTTGCAAAGGTCGACTATGAAACAAATAAGGTTACAGAAGTCGCGGAGAAGAACCCAATCAGTGACAACGCTACTGCGGGTTATTACTGGTGGAAGCGTGGTTCAGACTTTGTTAAATATGCCGAAGAAATGATCGAAAAAGACATTCGAGTCAATAACGAGTTTTATGTTGCTCCAGTATACAATCAAGCCATTGAAGACGATAAAACTATTCGTATCTTTGAAGCTGATAAAATGTGGGGGTTAGGTACTCCCGAAGATCTCGAATATTATTTAAAAAATTATACGGAGGCTTAAATGCGAAAATTATATGACAACTATGTCACAACTGTTTCGACTTGGGGCATGGCGGCATCTTATGATGTTTTGGAACTAATTGTGGATCACTGTCAAACCAATAATCCCTCTCGTATTTTAGACTTGGGGAGTGGAATTAGTTCTTCGGTTCTTTCAAGTTTAAAGTTAGAGGGATCAATCACATCGTCAGACGATAGTGAGGCTTGGTTGCAAAAAACAGTAGAATTTATGCGAAAACACAATCTAAATGTTCATGAAATGGTTTCTTGGAACGATTTTAAAAATGAACAACGAGAAGGTTATGATTTCATATTCTATGATCTTGGTAGAATACCAGTTAGACTTGAAAACATGAAACATGTTTTTGGTTTATTAAATAAGGGTGGTCATATTCTTGTTGATGACATGCATAAACCCAAAGTTAAAGAATTGTGTGATTCTTTAGTTAAAGAGTTTGAATATGAAGTTGTTAGGGAAAGTGATAAAGAAGTAAGATCACTTAGTGGAAGATATGGAGTGTTAATTAAGAAACCATGAAAACCTTTATTCTGTACAACACCGAAGATGATCGCAGTGTAAAAAATGCTGAGAAGTGTCTTGGTTCATTCACCGGCAAGTCTGGTTATGAACCAGAGTTGTATGCTGGGTGTTGGAAAACCACTATACCCGAATGGAGAGAAAGATATGGATACTGGGAAGGCGTCAACACACCACAGTTTCCCCGAAAAGAAGTTGAAGTAAGAAAACTCGCGACATTCTACTCACACTATTCATTATGGCAAAAATGTGTGGAGTTGAATGAACCAGTTGTTGTAGTAGAACACGACACTGTGTGTATCGGTGATCTCAACATTGATGAAGATTGGGATGATATGTTATGGATTCAGTTGACTGTTCAGTCAGTGTTTGATCCATTCAATCTCGCAAATGGTCAACGAAAGTCACACTGGGCAAGTGATCCCAAAAACCTCGCACAGTATAATTCAATCGGAGAGGGTGTGCACAATACTTTCTGGAGACACAAAGATGGTAGCCGTCATCTCGCAGGAAATACCGGACAGATCATGACTCCCAAAACTGCACAATACTTTATTAATTTTGTACACGAAAGTGGGTGGGGTCAAAATGACCGGTTCAAAACACCAAATGAAATGAGAGTGATGTATGTCAACCCGTCACCGATCAAATGGGTTGCTGCATCTGAACTCAATCTATCGACGGGGAGAATGGGGTGAAGTCATACATTATCACACTGACCGAAGATGAAGTCTCTACTGACGCGACTACCAAAGCAATTATGTCGAGTCATGCTGTTGAGAACGATTTCAATATCGATATATTCGACGCGACTATACCAGAACATGTTGATCAGCAAATGGAGTTGTACGATCTAAAGTGGAATTGGCCATGGGAACAACTCGAAAATGATATGCATTCTGGTTTGATGAAACTACCTTATCTCACTGCAAACCGAAAGAAACGCATCGCTTGTTTCCTATCCCATTATCGGTTATGGAAGTCTTGCGTGATTGAAAATCAACCCCTATTGGTGTTCGAACATGATGTGGTTTTCACCAGTAAAGTTCCGGTAGACATTCTCGAAAAATCGAAGTACAGTGTTATTGGTCTTAATGATCCTCGCAGGGCAACTCGTAAGTCAGACCTGTATCACGAGGCAGTACAGTCCGATGCAGGCCCCGTCTGTCCATGCCCCAAGATTGATGTCGATAATGTAGCACAAGGTCTTGCAGGTAATTCTGCATACTATATCAAACCTCAAGGTGCCCAGAAACTTCTTGACTTGGTTGATGAATATGGTGCATGGCCTAATGATGCAATCATGTGTCGTCAGATGATGCCAGGCCAACTAGGTCAATTGCGAAAGTATTGCACTACTGTGCAACGAATGATTTCGACAACAAAAACATGAGGGTCGCCGTTTGTGTTGGAGGTCAGTTAAGAGTAGAACCCAAAGTACTCAAACTGACAGTGGATCTTTTGAAAGATGCATTTCCGACAGCGGACATGTACTACACGGTATGGCGTGAAGATTATGTCGAACGAAAGGATGAGGTCGATCAGTTTGGTGGACATGTTGAGATCATAGACGAATATGATATTGACTACCACCCATACGAAGATAATCGAGATGCAGTAAACACACACAATTATCGAAAGAAACTAAAGTTTCCAAATCCTACGCGGCACCTTCATCAAACAAAACAGATTTTAAATCACAACACCATGATGCGAAAGTATCTTCACAAATATGATGTGGTTGTTCGTTCTCGTTATGATGTGATGTTGAGTCCGTATCAAGACTATCGAAAAGTGTTGGAAGAGTGCTTGAATCATCCCGCGACTATAACAATCCTAGATGGTGAAAGAGGAAACGGATATCACATACACAGTAAAGTTGTGTATGATAACGACAGTAATCCATCAAGAATGGTTGGGGACAGTGGTACTTTCGTGCATCGAGTGGTGGATTGGGATTGTGATCTTGTAGACAGATTACACAAAGAAAAGAAACTACTTGCCGCAGAGTTCGGATGGTATCAGGCAATTTGTCAGTATACCGAATACAAGAACTATATAATCTACAGCGGCGCATCGAAACTCACTCGATGTCACACTCCGGAAGAAAGAGAAAACTTTGTTATATGAGAGTAGGTGTATTCATTTCTGGTCAACTGAGGAAGAATACCGATGCAAATTTAATGATTTGCAACGATCTACTGCGTGATGCATTTCCGGATGCAAAGTTCTTTTATCATGTGTACGAAGAAGAACACGACAATAAAACTTATCTTTTTGAAAACATTTATGATGGAAAGGTGATGACATGTGAAGAGTCCGAAGTTCATTACTCTCCGTATCTCGACAATCCAGATCTTTATGACAACGAAATGTATCGTCTAAAAGTCAAGGGAGCGCGTGAGACCGGTAAAAAGATCGAACGAAGAAATCGCAATGCAGTGAAACAGATACTACACCACAACAATTTAATCAAACGGTGGGGTGGCGAAGTCGATGTGATAGTACGCACGAGATACGATGTCGCGGTCAGTCCACTGTATGATTTCTCTCAGTGGGTCGAACAAGTCTACAATGATCATTCTGTTGTCGCAATTGCAAATAGATTTGGTCAACCCTCTAGTAGTATGGGTAAAGATTATGATACAATGCCTGTTAACAATGATATTAGATGGCCGACAATAGAAGCAACTCCAGATCGACCATACTTTATCATGAAGAACATGAAATCAAAAGAGTTAGAATATCAGTCAATGTTGTCTATACCGTTCATGCACGACAATGGCATCATTATACATAGGACTGAGGACTGGGATTGTAAACTAGTCGATCATCTCTATGAGAGAAAGAAACTGCTACCAGGCGAATGGGGTTGGTGGCAAGTCTTGATAAGAGATTTTGCAGCAAATAAGAAGTGGTCGTACTTAGACGGTGGCGCACAAATCGCATCTTATTTGCCAAAGAAAAAGGAATGGACAGATTCGTTTAATATTGTAATAAAGAATGATCCGGATCTAATTGAATTGAGGAACTTATTGAATCTATGAAATCGTATGTCATAACAATCATGGACATGCCGGAATCTGTCAAGGCTGCAGAACGATGTATCGCATCGATGCCTGAGTTTGATGTTCAGATGTTCCCTGCTATCACTCCAAAAGATAATCCGGTAAAACTCGCTGAAAGTAAAGGTATTGATCTTCACTGGTTTATGCGCGCTGATGGTGGTAAATTCTCTCGCATGAATCGATGCGTTGCTGCATTTATGTCACACCACACCTTGTGGGAAATGTGTATTCGCGACAACGAAGAATATCAGATCTTTGAACACGATGCTGTACGAGTCGGGAATCTGCCAATGCATATCGAACACAGAGGAACACTGACCATTGGTGCACCTAGTTACGGTGCGTTTCTTACTCCGCATCATTTTGGTGTTCAGAGACTTATGCACAAACAGTATTTCGGTGGCGCACATGCATATCGTATGAAACCCAAAGCGGCGGTTGCTATTGTCGACAAAGCAAAAGAGTTTGCAGCAGCTACAGATGTCTTCTTATCGTTCGATTTTTTCCCGTGGTTACAAGAATATTATCCATGGCCGGTTATCGCAAAAGACAATTTTTCTACCATTCAAAAAGAGGGTGGGTGTGTTGCAAAACACGGTTACAATCCGGAGAAGTATAAAATATTATGAGTGTTACAGTATGTTGTGTCTTATGGGGTGATAAGTTCTCTGAAGACTATGTTCATAATCTCAAGGCGGCAGTGGAACGAAACACTACTGTACCCCACGAGTTTGTGTGTCTAAGTGATCGTCAAATTTCTGGTGTCAAAACAAAACTTCTGAAAGGGGGAATGACTGGTTGGTGGAATAAACTCCAGTTGTTTGATGGGGAAATCAAGGGAAGAATTGTGTACTTTGATCTAGACACAATCATCACATCCAGTATCGATTGGTTGATGAAGTATACCGGTACATTTGCTGGCATCGAAGATCTGGGTGTTGCTAATGCACATCAACAACATCTAAAGGGTGTCATGCAGTCGGGTGTTATGGCATGGCGAAGTGAGGCGATGGATTGGGTAAATCTAGAGTTCACATTAACTCAAGCCGTTGTGACTAATCAATTCAGGGGTGATGGTGAGTATCTCAATCACATTGTCAAACAACGAGACTTGTTGCAGCGACTTTACCCAAACTCTGTAAAGTCATATAAGTACGATGTGTATCCCGACAAGTTAGAACAGACATCGGTGATATGTTTTCACGGTCGACCATCAATTATACAGGCGATGAACGAATCTGTGACAACTCCTATGAGAACATATGAACCACAAGGTTGGATAAAGGATTATTGGCATGGGTAGAGTAGTTCATGTAATCGGAAACGGAGACAAGGCAGATCTATATCAACGCGAAAAACGCGAGGGCATGAAACTGATCTGTAATATGCCTCCATTTGAGATTGACCCTAGAGAAGTGTATGCCACTTGTATGGTAGACTTCAAAATGATGATGGCATTGACCAAAGGAGAGATCGCACTAGATCAATACGAATGGGTGCTCGGCACTCGCCCTCGTATCTGGATGTATGAACGCTCTGCTTTCTACCTGAAGTATGCAAACCGTGTTAAAGAATTTTATACTCATGTCCCCAAATATGCAGGGAATGCAACCAACTTCAATTGTGGTCACATGGCAGTCCACTATGCCGCAAACCAGAAGAAAGCAGACGAAGTTCATCTATATGGTTTCGACACGATCTTTGATTTTAATATGAGGTCGGTCACTGATTTAATCCTAAGTTCCGATCGATCAACGGTTAATAACTATCGGTTGTTGAATAACTGGCGTCCTATATGGCGAGACATCTTCCGCGAGTTTGATAAGACTAAATTTGTATTGCACCATAATCACGACAATTTAAAAATACCAAAACTTGACAATGTCGAAGTGAAAGTGTATAGTGATAAACTCTTGACTAGAAATCAGCAACGTGAAGATCCGTCTGATATTAGTGATGGTCGTGGCATGGAAGTACCAATTGATACTGCACCATTAAACCGTAAACAACGGCGTGCACAAGAAGCGATGCAACGCAAGGCAAAATAATGTTTGAACATATGGAGATTGATCTAGGTTACAAAGACCTAGAGGCAATCACAACTGAGAAAGGTCGTCGTTATGTAATGCAGGACGGGAGTCATTACCCATCGATCACCACAGTTCTATCGATACTGAGTGAAGATGGTATCGCGGCATGGCGTAAGAGAGTCGGGAATGAAGAGGCAGACAAAATTTCATACAGAGCATCTCAACGAGGAACTGCTGTACACGAAATTATTGAGAGATATATCGACAACAAGGAAGACTATCGTGACGGTTTCATGCCTAATGTTGTTTCTGATTTCTTCTCCATCAAACCAATATTGGATTCAAGGATTGGTAAGGTATACGCACAAGAAGTCCCTTTATACTCTGATTATCTAGGTGTCGCTGGTCGCGTAGACTGCATTGCAGAGTTCGACGGTAAACTATCAGTCATTGATTTTAAGACAAGTCGACGATTTAAAAGTGCAGATAAAATAAATAATTATTTCCAACAGGAGGCGTTTTACGCAATCGCATGGGAAGAACGCACAGGCATTCCCATCACACAACTGGTCACACTCATTGTAGTGGATGACGGATCGACGCAAATATTTGTTGAACACCGTGATGACTGGGCTGGAGAGTTGCAAGAAACGATCGAGAAGTATAATGAACGAAGACATCCAGCAGATTCATGACGAAGTAGAGAACCTTCCGTTCTCACAGAAACTTGCCGCAGGTGAATTGACAGATCCACAGATCATCGCATACATGCAGAACCAGTGGTTTATCTTTCAGTCAATGGAAGGATCAATAAACAAATTACCCCACGAGTCGTTACGTCGGTGTCGAAAGATACGTGAGTGCGTTTATGCCATGGAAGAGGAAATCGACGGCAAGTGGATGACTCAGGCAGTTAAAGACTACATAAACTATATTATCGGTGCAGAAGACTATCGCGAGAAGTGGATGTCTCATGTCTATCTAAACTACATGGCATTCATGATGGGTGGTTCAATCCTTGTAGAGAAGAATCCAGAGATGACATGGATGTGGCACTTTGATGATCGACAAGAATGCATCAAGGCAATCCGTGCCGAAGAGATTGACTTTGATCAGGTGCACGAAGGATTCAAATATCATCGCCGGATGTTGGAGGAATTAAATCATGTGGGATGACTTCATAGAGTTGCAACGGGAACTCACAGGTATATTTACGTTTTACTGTGAAGGTGGTAGACCCGATCACTATGAAGAATATAATCACTACAACTGGTTCTGGAAGAACAAGAAGCTAGAACTAGGTCATATCTCTGTCGTCGACAAACGTGAGTCACACGGCATCTGGATGATGCATGTCAACGCCTACGCAAAAGTTACTTACCCGATGCCAATCTACGGGTTCGATGTCGTCTGTGGTAAGAACAAGGTCACGGGTTGTTTCCATGATCTGTCACCTACCGGTTACAACGATATGCAGATGACCCGCAAGGAAGTCACCCGCGAACGAGAACTCCCCGACTGGGCGAAAGAGATCTTCTCTGGCAATATGCTCGCCGCAGGAAACATTACCGAAAAAGACGAAGCACTCGAATACGCAACACTGGGTGTCGACAACCTTGAAGCATGGTTCATGACACTCGAACGCAACAAACCCTCTGTCCCACCGGTGCAATACATTGGCGCACGATCAAAGTATTGTCACAACCAGCTTCAGAACCCCCACAGTTTCAATGTCATGAAGAGTCTGGGGTTTCCCGAAGACTATCTGACTGAATTCAAGACCACGAAACAGTTCCCCTTTTAATCGGTTTTTCCGATCATTTTCAAAAAGTTTTACAAATTTTCCCATGAAAAAAGTGTTGACGGGAGCGTCAATACGTGCGATAATTACCTTGTAATTTGAGATGAGGAATTGAGACATGGCACGAATTATCTACCAAACTGAGTGTGAACTTCAAGAGATGCAGGCTGAAGGTATTGACTTCAACCAAGCCCTTCGAATCATCAAGGGGTTCATGGGTACTGAAGATACTCTTGACGCTCTTCAAGGTTTTGAGAAGCGTTACGCGAAAGCGGAAGTTGACGCTCTTGAGACTGACGACTACGGTTTCGACCACGAGTGGCGATACGAAGTCTACGCTTACAATCTTCTGGTTGAAGGTTTCGGTAAACTGTTTGCGCCTAAGGAGGCATAATTATGTTGAAGTTTGAGAATGTTGCGAAGGTCGGTGAGTTCATCAAGGCGATGGATTTCCGCCCCCGCGAAGGTGTCGAAGATTCGTTTGTGATTGGTAAAGTTCTTCGCCATGCACCAGCTCGTTGTGGTTACTACATCGAGTGTCGTTTCGACACCGAAGGTCAACGAGTCGGAGAAGAGGTTTTCGTCCCGTTCGGATTGGCGCCTTTCGCTGAGTGGGACGATCGTGTTCAGTATGTGAATGACGGTGCGATGCGTATGATTACTACTGGTCGGTAGTGTTTCGGGGTCTGAAACGAAGATTGCTAATGATTGCTATGGATGATGACCCCTGTTTTATTTGTTTCGTGAATAGTGAGTATTCACCAAAAAGTGTTGACTTTTCTTTGAATCTTTGAGATAATACTTGTGTTGATTGGGGAGATCTGGCGTCTTCTGACTAGGAACTTCGGGTTCACTGTTTCTCCCCCTTTTTTTCTCTACTGGAGTTTATATTATGTCTGACCAAACTATTCGCATTGTTTTCCAAACTCAGTATCTTGAGAACTATGGTGCCCATTGTTGGGACGGTGAGGGTGAGTGCCCTCAACGGTGGAAGCCCAAGGGTGGCTCCACCTATGTGGTGCCTTGCACCCCCGCTCAGCTCGCGGATGCCGAGTGGTACAATGCCGTCGAGAATGGCATTGCCAAGCGTAATGACTACGAGCAGGAGTACATTATCAATGTACAGGTGGTCGATGCTATCGACTATGTCGAGTCAGACCATGTTGAGTTCTGGGAAGCAATCACCAATGTTCATGTCTCCATCGGTGGTGACTTGTTGATGGAGCAACAGGTTCTCAACTTTGATAACGAGGTGGTTGGTGTTCGCCGCTGGGTTCAGAACGCCGAGGAAGGTATGATCGGTTCTACGACTCGTGAAGAGTTTGAACCTGTGACTGTCGATTGGCGTCAACAGAAAGAAATGGAAATGCACGGTATCGATGATACCTTCGCAGAACTTGAAGCTATGATGGAGGTTGCGTGATGTTAGAC
>Ga0213860_10000131_pt1 | contig 29165 bp, 41 predicted proteins | sample PICome_3_FD_160118 | JGI IMG/M metagenome (GOLD analysis project Ga0213860, IMG submission 160118) | Coastal seawater microbial communities near Pivers Island, North Carolina, United States - PICO550 | ecosystem: Environmental > Aquatic > Marine > Coastal | place: USA: North Carolina...
TTAAAGTTCGGTCACTCGCTCTATTTAAAAATAGTCTAATTTAAAAAATAAGAAAAATCAAATAATCCTATATATATATATATATTAAAAATTAGTTATATGTCACGATATCGTGGGCCAAAATTAAGAATTACAAGAAGATTAGGTAATTTACCTGGTTTAACTCAAAAAACATCAAAAAAACTAAATAGACCAGGGCAACATGGAAAGGTTTTAGGTGAAGGTAAGAAAAAAACAACTGAATATGGCTTACGTCTAGAAGAAAAACAAAAATTAAAGTTTAACTATGGTTTAAGTGAAAGTCAATTGTACCATTACCTTAAAGAAGCTCGACGTCGTAAAGGAGTAACTGGATTAATTTTATTACAGTTATTAGAAATGAGATTAGATACAATCTGTTTTTCATTAGGATATGCACCAACAATAGCTGCTGCTAGACAATTAGTAAACCATGGCCATATTATTGTGAATAATAAAGTGATTGATATTCCAAGTTTTCAATGTCAACCTTCTGATATTATAGGTATTAAACCTAAATCACCGGTAAAAAAAATAATCGAAAATAATGTAAAAATGCGTAATTTTACTGCGCCTCCAAGTCATCTTGTATTTGATAAAGAAAAATTTGAAGGTTCAGTAAAAAACTACTGTGCACGTAGTGAAGTTTTATTAGACTTAAATGAATTATTAGTAGTTGAATATTATTCACGACGATAATTAAAAACTTAAAATTTATAGATTACTTTATGTTAAAATTACGGTTAAAACGAAATGGAAGAAAAAGACAACCTTCATATAGATTAGTTATTATGGAAAGTACTAGTCGGCGTAATGGTCGTCCGATAGATGAAGTAGGATATTATAATCCAATTACAAAAGAATCATATTTTAATGAAGATAAAATTATTAAATGGTTAAAATACGGTGTTCAACCCACTGAAACTGTTTTTCAATTATTAAAGAAAAGTAATTTAATTAAAATTTAACTTATCGTGTAAAATTTTGTTCTGCATCTTAATATGAAAAAAGATAGTATTTCAATTAAAATTTATTAAAAAAATACTATCTTTTTTAAGTAAATTAATGTCTATTATATATATATATATATATAGACGTCAAAATATATTTGAAGACCGTATAATAGATATATAAAAGAAATTTTAAACAAAATATTTTTATGTCACATTTTACGAATTTAAAAACAAGTTTTAAAAATTTATTTCACTTAGAAAAGGCATTAAATAAATTAAACATTAATTACAGAAAAGAAAAGAAGTTAATTGAATCTCTTGATACAAAACTTTTTCCATCTAACCTTAATTATAGTATTGATTTAGTTATTCCATCCTCAAATAAATCCGATATAACTTTTACGTGGAATGGCGAAGAATATGAATTAGTCTTTGACATTAGCTTCTGGACGCAACCTTATTCTGTTGAAAAGTTTATTAATAAGATTTCACAACAGTATGCAAATAGTGTAATTCTTAATGAAAGTCAAAAAATTGGATTTCAACCAATTAAATTAAAACAGCACTTAGATGGTTCAAATACTATTACATTACAAAGATGGAATAGATCTTCTACTCCATCTATAGTTTAATAGTTCCTGTATAAAATATTAGAGTAAAAAACTCAATTTCAAAACATAAAAAATAAGTTTGGTTTGCGTTTTTAAATTTACAAAAAGAAAGATAAATAAATAGTATATTTTTAAGTAAAATAATATAGTATAAACTAAATGATAAAAATAATTTTTATTGGAGAAATTTAATGGATTGGAATACTACTCAAAATCTTTCCTCGAATATTGTTTTTGGTATTCTCTTATTTGCTATGATTATATATTGGGTTAGTTTCTCTCTATTTAAAGAAACAAAAAATATTATACAGATTGGAAAATTAAGTGCCATAATAGCGAATCTTTTATTATTTTTTATTCTTTGTTCACGATGGATCGTTGCTGGGTATTTTCCATTAAGTAATCTTTATGAATCATTATTATTTTTAACTTGGATATTATTAACTATTTATTTGTATTTAGAATTTAAAACAAAAAGTAAATTATTAGGTGCAATTTTATTGCCTATTGCTTTATTAATTAATGGATTCGCGAATCTAACGCTTTCTGCGGAAATGCAAAAATCAAGTCCGTTAGTTCCTGCGTTACAATCAAATTGGTTAATGATGCATGTTAGTATGATGATGTTAAGTTACGCAACATTAATAATTGGTTCATTATTCTGTATTTTGTTTCTTGTTCTTTCAAAACTACAAGATGTTGATTTGCAATTAGTCGATGAATACACGTCTTTAGTTTTCTATAATAATATATTTGACTATTACGAAGCAAAAGTCTTTTCAAAACAGAAAAAATTATCAGAGTCCTCTGAAATTTCGTTTGACGCAGACATCCAAGAAATTGCTTTTCTAAAACTTTTAAAAAGTTTAGATAATTGGAGTTATAGAATTATTGGATTGGGATTCCCATTTTTAACTATTGGAATTATTGCTGGAGGAGTTTGGGCTAACGAAGCTTGGGGTTCGTATTGGAGTTGGGATCCAAAAGAAACATGGGCATTAATCACGTGGCTAGTTTTTGCAACTTATTTACATTCCCGCATTACTAAAGGGTGGAAAGGTAAAAAAACAGCGATTTTAGGGGGGTTAGGCTTTTTTGTTATTTGGATTTGTTACTTAGGAGTTAATTTTCTAGGAAAAGGCTTACATAGTTACGGTTGGTTATCTTAAATATAGGTTATTTATTTATTTTTATTAAAAATAATGTATAATCTATACTATAAAATCAATCAAATTATAATAAAAATTATGTCTCACACAGTTAAAATCTATGATACTTGTATTGGCTGTACGCAATGTGTTCGTGCATGTCCTACCGATGTGTTAGAAATGGTTCCTTGGGATGGTTGTAAATCAGGTCAAATTGCATCTTCACCACGAGTAGAAGATTGTGTTGGATGTAAGCGTTGTGAAACAGCTTGTCCAACTGATTTTTTAAGTGTCAGAGTTTATTTAGGTGCAGAAACAACAAGAAGTCTAGGACTAGCTTATTAATTAATTCAATTTAAAAATCTTTTAATACATCCGGTAAGCTATAAAGTATTAAATTAATTGTTAATAAATATTTTGTTTATTAACAATTTTATAGTTTTTAAATTTACTAAGTAATACACAACTGGTTAATTCTATCCCTAGTAAGGGATTTGATTGAGAATAACCATGGCATTCTTTTTTTATACTGAAAATTAGAAATATAGATATTACAAGAACACTTAGAAAAATACAGACATTACCTATTAATAAAAGCAGTTTATAACCAATTTTCATAACAAATAAAACTAATCGAATTTTTTCTAATATTAACATTTTGAGAACGTAAGAAAAAACAAATCATATATTTCTTAGTAACTACAAGTAACTTATCATTTTTAGTATTTACTATACGAAAATTAGATTATATATACTTTAATTTTATATATTATTAAATAATAACCTATAAAATATTAATATTGAACTAAACTCTAATTTATGGTATAATACCTTTAATAAATGTTTCCTCAGTAGCTCAGTGGTAGAGCAATCGGCTGTTAACCGATTGGTCGTAGGTTCAAGTCCTACCTGGGGAGCTCAATATAAAAATATGCTAAATCATGTTATGGAAAATTTATTCGACCCGTTAAAGATTGGAGAAAAATTGTTTTCGTCACGTTTAATGTTAGGGACAGGTAAATATAAAACCAGTGTTGATGCTTTGAAAAGTATCAGAGATAGTGAATGTGAAATTGTTACTGTTGCAATTCGACGTCTACCTACAGATATAAATTCTGATAATAGTAGTTTTTTGAACAAGTTAAATTGGGAAAAACTTTGGTTATTACCAAATACAGCTGGTTCTCAAACAGCTGAGGACGCAATTAGAATGGCCTTTTTGGGTCATGAGTTAGCATGCCAATTAGGTCAACATGATAATTTTTTTGTTAAATTAGAAGTTATTTCTGATCCAAAATATTTATTACCTGATCCTATTGGAACACTAAAAGCTGCAGAATTTTTAGTTAAAAAAGGATTCACTGTTCTCCCTTATATTAATGCAGACCCTATGCTCGCATTGCATTTAGAAGATTTAGGATGTGCCACTGTCATGCCTCTTGCTTCACCAATTGGATCAGGCCAAGGGTTAACTAATTTATCAAATCTTCAAATTATTATTGAAAATGCAAAAGTTCCTGTAATTGTAGATGCAGGTATTGGATCACCAAGTGAAGCAGCAAAGGCGATGGAACTAGGTGCAGATGGAATTTTGCTCAACACTGCTATAGCTCAAGCAAAGAATCCTCCAAAAATGGCTTTTGCAATGAATTTAGGAGTAAAATCTGGAAGATTGGGTTATTTAGCCGGTAGAATGCAAAAAAAATATTATGCAAATCCGAGTTCACCTAATAACCAAATAAGTAATATAGAATAAATATAAAAATTTTTATACGATTATTGAACTTTCAAAAGTAAATAAGTCGAATTATTGTAAAATATAAGTAGATAAACTTTTCATTCTATTAAAAGTTTATCTACTTATATTTTAAAAGTTCAAAATCTATAAGTTAAATTATCAATTTTAGTCTCAATATCATAACTTGATTATGAATACTTTTATATTTTTTTATTGTCTTTTAACAAACTAAGCAAATTCGCCTATTGGTTCTAAACTGTTATCTGAATCTACTTTAACTTTACTTTTATCAACTGTAATTAAAATTTTATCAGAATATACATCGCTAAAATATTCAGCATATTTTACAGGATTTGGATTCAATTCTTGTGTAATGCTTATATGCATACCTTTTTCTAAAGGGTTATTTAAACACGCCACAGCCAACTCATCTTCTAATAATTTTATAATTGCTCGTCTTAATGGACGAGCCCCATATACAGGATCATACCCTTCTTCTGTAAGGAAAAATCTTACAGCATTGTCTATTTCAATCGTAACCCCTTGTGATTCTAAACGTTTTGCTAGATTTTTTAACATTATTCCCGAAATTTCCCAAATATCATATTTTGATAAATGGTGGAAAACGACAATCTCATCTACCCGATTTAAGAATTCAGGGCGGAAGAATTTTTTCAATTCCTCTTTTACTAATTTATTAATTTTTTCAAATCTTTCTTCATCTGCTTCAGTTACTGGTTTTTCAACTGGGGGTTTCACTGTAAAAGTCCCATCTAAATTAACCATTAATTCAATTTTTTCAGACTCTTTTGCACTCAATTCGTTGTCCCAATCAGTATGGAAGCCGAATTTTTTTTGTTTATCTGGTAATATAGGAGATTCACTTTCGATGACATGAGCTCCTAGATTAGTGGTCATTACAATTATAGAATTTTTAAAATCCGCAAGCTTTCCTTTCGAATCTGTCAATTGACCATCATCTAATATTTGTAAAAATAAATTGAATATATCAGGATGAGCTTTTTCAACTTCATCAAATAAAACAATTGAATATGGATTTCTTCTTATAGCATCTGTTAATTGACCACCTTCATCATGACCTACGTACCCTGGTGGAGAACCAATTAATTTAGCAGCTGTGTGTTTTTCCATAAATTCGGACATATCAAACCGAATCATATTTTTTTCAGAATCAAATATATATTCAGTTAATGCTTTTGTTAATTCTGTTTTCCCAACCCCAGTCGGACCAGCAAATATAAAACTTGCAATTGGACGCTTAGGATCTTGAATACCAGTTCGTGCTCTACGAACAGCTTTTGAAACCGCAGTAACTGCATGATGTTGGCCAATTAGACGGTCGTGAAGAATACCTTCCATCTTTTTTAAGCGTTCAGTTTCTGATTCATTAATTTTTGATACAGGAATACCCGTCCAAGATGAAATAACATCAGTAATATCTTTTTCAAATATTTTACCCAAATGATTTAATTTGCCAAAATATTTTTCTTCATTTTCCATTGTTAATGATAGTACTTTAATATGAGCGCGCACTTCTAATTCATGTTCAATCAATAATTTTGCGAGGTTAAAATCATATGATTGTATTGCACTATCGATATCTTTTAACGTTTCATGTAATTCCGTAAGTAGTCTTTGTAAGCCTGGTGGTAATTCACGATTACGTAATCGAACTTGAGAACCACATTCATCCATGACATCAATGGCTTTATCAGGTAAGTGTCTATCTGTAATAAATCGATTCGTAAGAGATGCTGCTGCTTCTAAAGCTTCGTCTTCATAAATTAATGCATGATGCCTTTGATAATACGGTCGTAAACCTTTCAAAATATCAACTGTTGTTTCCACACTTGGCTCATCCACAGTGATTGGATGAAATCGTCGTTCTAAAGCCGCATCTTTTTGAATATATTTACGATATTCATCTACAGTTGTTGCTCCAATTAATTTTAAAGTTCCTCGTGCTAAAGCAGGTTTTAAAAGGTTAGCTGCGTCGACTGCACCTTCTGCTGCACCCGCACCAACTATAGTATGAATTTCATCAATTACTAAAATAATATTTCCTTGTTCTTGCACCTCTTCAAGAATCGTTTTGAACTTTTCTTCAAATTCACCTCGATATTTTGTTCCAGCCAACACGGATCCAAGATCTAGATTATATATTTCATAATTTCTTAAAAAATCAGGACAATGATGTTCATGTAGAAGCAATGCAAGACCTTCAGCACAAGCCGTTTTACCTACTCCCGGTTCGCCGACTAATACTGGATTATTTTTACGTCGACGAGCTAATACTTTAACTAAATCTTGAATTTCTTCATCTCGGCCAATAACTGGGTCTAACAGTTTCTTTTCAGCTTCTTCTGAAATGTTGACTGAATGCTCAAGTAATCTTAAATTAGTAGGACGACTACGAGAAGTATTAACAGGGGTGCCATCCTTTGTTCGATTCATCTTTTTTCTTTTTCCTGTTCCTGCTCCTTTTCTTTTGTAGGCCTCCATCATTTCATCTTGATCAAAATCGTTCACAAAATTATTACTGACCTTCCAAATACCGCCATCAAACTCAGAATCAAAGTTAGTCTTCTGACCAAATCGACCATCGTATTCGTCAGCTCTCATTTTATTTCGTTCCCATTCCTCCTTATGTCGCTTTTCTTGATACTCAGCTTCTAGGGCATCATATTCCTCATCGGTCATATTTTTAATTTCGTCGGTCGTAGGCCCTGACCAGCCGCCAAGTTTTATTTGACGATCTTTTATTTTATTGAACCTTTCATTCTCAATAGCTCTAAGTCTAGCTGACTTTTTTGGTTTCGGGGGGCTCCAAGCCTCATATTCATCAATATCACCCATTAAATCGAAAATTAAACGTCTTGTTTCTGAGTAATTTATTTTAAATTTATCTAATACTTTCATACCGATCCCTGTACCATCATTCAGCATAGCTAATAATAAATGCTCTGAGCCGACATAGTTTAAGTTCATATCTTTAGCTTGTTTAATAGCTAATTCTAGAATACGTTTTGCTCGAGGTGTGAAAGGTACTTCTGAACTTACAAATCCTCTTCCACGACCAATACGTTTTTCAACTTCTCTACGATATGTTTTTAATCGTATCCCTTGTTGATTTAATACCGTTCCTGCGATTCCTTTAGTTTGTGCGATCATCGCTAACATGAGTTGTTCTGTTCCTACATGATTATGGCCCATACGTCGCGCTTCTTCCTGCGCTCCCATAATTATTCTAATAGAACCTTCTGTAAACTTCTCAAACATATTTTTTTATTAGTATTTAATATAAATAAGATAAAACTTATCTAACAGTTAATTTGCTATTCACACAAAAGTTAAAATTGTATGCGATCTATAAAAAATGAGAATTAATTAAGTTTTTTATTCTAGAGTTGCAGAATATCTTATTTTTAATTATAATATAATAAGTGATAACTAACAATCTTTATTTGTGGCGGTATGGCCAAGTGGTAAGGCAGTGGATTGCAAATTCTCTATCCCCAGTTCGAATCTGGGTGCCGCCTCTAAATATATATTATAACCATTGCTTTTTATAACAAACCGTAATATAATGTAGTATATTACGATCTATGATAAAACTGGGGACGTGGTGGAATTGGTAGACACGACGGACTTAAAATCCGTTGCCTAGTGATAGTGCGTGAGGGTTCAAGTCCCTCCGTCCCCAATTGAAAAATTTCCAAAAAAATAGTTTGAAAAAAAAATAAAATAGTGAATATTAGATAATTTATAATTAATTTTGTTCAATATAATTGAAATTATATTGAACAAAATTAATTATGATAAACAAATTCTATATAGAACTCCCGGTGGTAAATCAGATTTTACCAATAAATCAAAAATATTAATCGAAGAGTCATAATATATTTCGAGAATTCGCTTGTGAATGCGAATCTCAAAATGTTCTCGTGAGTCTTTGTTGACATGCGGTGAACGTAATACACAATAAATTCGTTTATCTGTCGGTAAAGAAATTACTCCAACATTATCTACATTATGATTTTCAGTAATTTCTATTATTTTTTGACACGATGTATTTAATAGTTCATGATTAAAGGATTCTAATCGTACACGAATTTTTTCATTCGATTTTATTTCCATAAATTTTTTTGCTTATTTAAGAATTTTAGAAACAAACCCAGCTCCAATTGTTCTACCACCTTCACGGATAGCAAAACGCATACCTTTTTCAATCGCAACAGGATAAATGAATTCTGCAGTCATATTAATACGATCTCCAGGCATTACCATTTCTACACTAGAACCATCATCTGCTGTAAATTGTTGAATTGAACCTGTTACATCAGTTGTACGTACATAAAATTGTGGTCGATAGCCAGTGAAAAATGGTGTATGACGACCACCTTCTTCTTTGGTTAATACGTAAACTTCCGATTCAAAGCTTGTGTGAGAAGAAATTGTTCCTGGTTGTGCTAACACCATTCCCCGTTCAATATTTTCCCTTGTAACCCCACGTAATAGAATCCCAACGTTATCACCAGCAAATCCTTCTTCTAAGGTTTTTTGGAACATTTCTATGCCAGTAATAGTCGTTGTTTGAGTATCTCCAATTCCAACAATTTCGACGTTATCACCAACTTTGATAACCCCTCTTTCGATTCGTCCAGTTGCAACTGTTCCTCGACCTGTAATTGAAAAGACATCTTCAATTGCCATTAAAAATGTTCTCTCAACGTCACGTTCCGGTGTTGGAATATATTCATCGACAGCATCCATTAAAGCGAAAACTTTATCAACCCAGGGATTATCACCTCGTTTAAGGTTTGGGTTAGATGATATCGCTTCAATTGCTTGTAATGCTGACCCAGGACAAATTGGGATATCATCTCCTGGGAAATTATAAGTGGATAATAATTCTCGTACTTCTAATTCGACTAATTCTAATAACTCATCATCATCAACTTGATCTTGTTTATTTAAAAATACAACAATATGATGAACTCCAACTTGTCTTGCTAATAAAATATGTTCTCTAGTTTGTGGCATAGGTCCATCAGCAGCAGACACTACTAATATAGCCCCATCCATTTGAGCCGCACCTGTAATCATATTTTTTACATAATCGGCATGGCCTGGACAATCTACGTGCGCATAATGACGGTCTTTTGTTTGATATTCAACGTGAGCAGTATTAATGGTAATTCCACGGGCACGTTCTTCTGGTGCACCATCAATATCTGCATAAGCTTTTGCAGTACTATCGCCATTTAATGCTAATGTTGCTGTAATTGCTGCTGTTAAAGTTGTTTTACCATGATCAACATGACCAATTGTACCAATATTAACATGTGGTTTTGTTCGTTCAAATTTTTCACGTGCCATTTCTAGAAGTTCCTTTAAAATTTAATATATGGAATTTTAATAAAGATTTATGTACTTTTAGCGAAATTAAAATCTATAAAATTTACAATTAATAACGAAAATGTGCAAATGCTTTATTAGCATCTGCCATTTTATGAGTTTCTTCTTTTTTCTTTATAGTATTACCTATATCGTTTGCTGTGTCAATAATTTCACTTGCTAATTTAATAGACATTGTTCTACCAACGCGTTGTCTTGAATATTGAATAATCCAACGTAACGCTAAATTTGTTGCTCGAAAACTACTAACTTCAATTGGAACTTGGTAGGTTGAACCCCCAATTCTTCGTGCTTTTACTTCTACTACTGGACTAGCGTTTCGAATAGCTTTCTCAAAAATACTTAATGGATCTTCATTCGTTTTTGATTTTATAATATCAAAAGCTTCATTTACAATATTTTGAGCTAAGTTTTTTTTGCCCGCTTTTAAAATTCTTGTTACCAGTAAACTAACTAAATAACTATTATAAGTAGGATCTGCAGTAGGAAATCGTTTTTTTGAAATATTTCGACGTGACATAATATTAATTCTTTTTAAATAAATAGTTTTTTTTTAAAGACTCATTTAATTTAATTTTTTGGGCGTTTAACTCCATATTTTGAACGTCTTTGTGTTCGGTTTTTCACTCCGCCACTATCTAATGCTCCACGAACTATATGATAACGAACACCAGGTAAATCTTTAACTCTTCCACCTCTTATTAAAACTACTGAATGCTCTTGTAAATTATGTCCTTCTCCCGGTATATATGCTGTTACTTCAAAACCTGAAGTTAATCTAACCCGAGCAACTTTACGAATAGCGGAGTTTGGTTTTTTAGGAGTTGTTGTATATACACGAGTACAAACGCCACGTCGTTGAGGACAATTTACTAAAGCAGGTGACTTTGTTTTTTTCTTAATCTGTATTCGTCTTGAACGAACTAATTGTTGAATAGTTGGCATTTTTATAGTAATTTATTAAGTTTGAATTCTTTTACTGTAAGTAATTTAATTAATTTTTTTTAACTGTATAAACATTTAATTTTAAGCGGTTTATTGTTTCCAGTTATATTTTTTCAAAAATTTTTCAACACGCCCTTCACTATCAACAAGTGTTTGTGAATTAGTATAAAAAGAATGATTTCCTAACCAAACATCGACTTGTAATTGAGCTTTAGTTGAACTAGTATAGCAAAGTGTTTTACCTTCGCAAAGAACTGGAGTATTTGAAAACCAAGTTGGGTGAATATCAGATTTTGGCATATTTTTAATATAAAAGTTTTAACGTTTTGAATATTGAGAAGCTTTTCGTGCTTTTCGTAAACCATATTTTTTTCGTTCTTTAATTCGCGCATCGCGACTTAAAAATCCAAATGGTTTTAAAATTAGTCGATTTTCATTTTCCATTTTACAGAGTAATCGTGCAACACCTAATTGGATCGCGTCTGCTTGACCTGTTAAACCACCCCCTTTTACAATGGCAACAATATCAAATTTATTTTTTAAGTTTAATTTTTCCAATGGAGACCAGATATTATTCAAATAATTTGTATTATATTGTAAATATTTTTCTCCAGAAACTTTGTTAATTGTTATAATTCCATTTCCTGGAACCAGAAAAACTCGTGCAATCGCTCGTTTTCTTTTTCCAAGGCCTATTTTATCTTTTTGAAAAATTGTGTTCATAAATTTTTTTAATTTGTTAATGAATACGTTCAAGTTCTAAAACGAATTTAATCTTAATAAAAAGATATATAATTTGAGTAAAATTTGAAACTTTACATATTTAAATACTCAAAGATAGATTCAACATCGGCGTTAGAATTTTACTGCAAACTCTGTGCTAATTGATAAAAGAATAATTAACTGTTTGCAATATAGACTTTTTGTACAAACGACGAGGGATAATCTCTTTTTTTAAATAAATTTTAAAATATCTCATGTGGCTCTTTGTATTTTTACACTTGACATCTGTATTCCATTTTTTATTCGTTCTTTTACTTCCTATTTTACATCAGATAGACTTAGTTCGATTAATTTGGATGGTCTATGAGGATGTTGATTACCTTGATATATTTTTAACCGTTTTCTTAATTGTCTTTTTGTAAACCCATTTGGCAACATATTAAAAATACAAGTTTCAATAATACGTTGTGGCGTAATTGTAGTAAGTCGTTTTAATGATTTACCTGGATGACCTGGTTGAAAAACATGGAATCGTTCAATGTTTGAGTCAATTTTGATATATTCTGCATTAATTAGTATGAAATAATTACCGAAATCCCTAGAAGGGTCATAATATGGGGTATTTTTTCCTATTAAATCTTTAACAATTATTGATGCGAGGCGGCCTAACGATAGATTACAATGCTTTTTACAATCCAAAATATACCATTTTTTTCTATGATCTGAAGGTAGAATAAAAGATGTTAATGTCTTCATATATTTAAATTTAATAATTATTTTAAAACTATTCCTAATTTATTTTTAAGAGTAGCAAAAACTTCATCTGCTGACTTCCGACCAAAATTTTTTAATTCTAGAAGCTTTTCTGGCGAATAATTTAGCAAGTCTCCAATTGTATTAATTTGAGCTCTTTTCAAACAATTATAAGGTCGAACAGATAATTGTAATTCTTCAATTGCAATATGACTATATGGATCAATTGGTTTTATATGATTTTTTTCTATTAGATTTTCTTTTTCTTTCTTAATTTTTTGCTCATTAAGAGACTTAAGTAAATTTATTATTAAATTAGATCCAGAAAAAATTGCTTGTTCAGGCGAAATACTTCCATTTGTCCAAATATCAATTATTAAACGCTCTTTTGTACCACTTGAATTATCATAAATATTGTCAACTTTAAAGTCTACTTTTTGAACAGGCATAAAAATAGCATCGATTTCTATAAAATCTTCAAATTTATCAGAAAAAAGTTCATTAGCTAATTGATACTTTGTTCCTGATTCAATTTTGAATTCTATTTCGACAATATAAGAAGTTGAAATTGTGGCAATATAATGAGTAGGGTTAATAATTTCTATTTCTGGTGGCATTTCAATAGAACTAGCAGTAATAACAGCTGGTCCATGAACTCTTAAACGTCCAAATTGTCGACCAGCTATTTCAGATTTTAGAATAATTCCTTTTAAATTTAATAAAATTTCAAGTATATCTTCACGAATACCAGGAATTAAAGAAAATTCATCTTTTACACCAGCAATACGAATACCTGTAATAGCTGTTCCGGTTAAATCACCTAATAAAACACGTCGCAATAAATTTCCAATTGTTATCCCTTGGCCTAAGCTAAGTGAGTCGATTAAAAATTGCCCATACCTTTGGCCAGATTCAAGTTTATTTGATTTTACACATTCCATTAACAAATTAGAATTATTTATAAAATTCTTTGTGTAATTCATATTTTCAATTTCTTTATTTTATATATAAATAAAGTTATACGCGTCGACGTTTCCTTGGTCGACAACCATTATGTGGAACGGGAGTTATATCTTGTATTGAAAGAATTTCTAACCCTGCCCCTTCTATGGATCTAATTGCTGTTTCTCGGCCTGATCCTTGACCTTTCACTAAAATTTCAACTGTTTTTATCCCTCGACTTAATGCTTCTAAAGCAGCTTTTTCAGCAGCTGTTTGGGCAGCAAATGGAGTTCCTTTTCGTGCTCCTTTAAAACCAGAACTACCTGAAGAAGCCCAAGATATTGTGTCGCCTATCATAGTGGTTATTGTGACAATCGTATTATTAAAAGTTGATTGAATATGAACAATACCTGTCCCAAGATTAGTTCTATTTTTTTTTATTATCGGTTTTCGGATTTTTTGTGCCATATTAAAGTAAGATTTTTAATTAATAAAACTGCTAATAAAAGAAAATTATTTCTTTTTACCAGTAACAGTTTTCTTTGCTCCTCGTCGTGAACGGGCATTTGTACGTGTTCTTTGCCCACGAACAGGTAAACTATTTCTATGTCTTTTGCCACGATGACAATTTATTTCATTCAATCGTTTTATATTTAATCCAGTGAACCGACGTAAATCTCCTTCCAATTTTAACTCAAAATTTTCTAATATATTTCTTAATAAAATTGATTGTTCTGTAGTTATATCGTCTGTTCGGGTTTCTGGACTAATTTCTGCTAAGTGAATAATTTTCCGGGCTGATGCAATTCCAATTCCATGAATATATGTAAGTGCATACTCAATTCGTTTATTCTTTGGCAAATCGATACCTAATAATCTGACCACTTAATTAACTCCTTTTAAATATTAACCTTGTCGCTGTTTATGTTTTGGATTTTGACAAATTACCATAATTTTTCCATGTCTTTTAATTACTCGACATTTTTCACACATTTTTTTAACTGAAGGACGAACTTTCATTATGAAATTATAAATATTAAATAAATAAATAAATTTTTACGTGATTTAATCAAATCTATCATTGTAGATATTAGAAATAATTATACTTTTCATTTCACGTGAAATATCAAGAACAACACCTACTAAAATTAATAATGATGTTGTACCTAAGCCGTTGAAACTTGAAATATTTAAAATTCCTTCGATAATATTAGGTAGAGTAGCTAATATTGCTAAGAATACGGCTCCAAAAAAGGTTACTCGTTTCATTACTTGTTTTAAATAGAATATTGTTGTCAAACCAGGTCGGACTCCAGGTATACTGACAGCCATTTTTTGTAATTCTTGAGCAATATCTTTTGGATTTAAAACAATTGTTGAATAAAATGAACTAAAGATTAGGATTAAAATAAAATAACTAATCCAATATAAAATTTTTGATGATTTTAGAAAAAAGGGAATAGTAAAAAGCGGAAATATCCCCAAGTTAGTTATATAATTTGGTAAAACCAAAAGAGCAGTTGTTAAAATTATAGGCATAACACCTGCTTGATTAAAACGTAAAGGGATATAATTATTCCCTGTTACTTTAGATAATACAAGTTGATTTTGACTAAGTTGTTTTGAAGATATTAAGGGAATAATTCTTGCACTTTCTTGTAATGTTATAATACCAGCTATTGCAATAAAAAATAAAACCATTATTATTAACCCAGAAACAAATGTCAAATTATCTGTATTTTCTGTTAGTAATTTTTTACCTAAATTTGGTAAACTTGAAATTATATTTGTATAAATTAATAATGAAGCACCATTTCCTAATCCATATTCAGTTATTAATTCACTTAACCATAATATTATCATGGTACCTGTAGTAAGCCAAACAATAATTTCGAATGCTAATAATGGAGTCCAATCAAACAATGCTCGTTTTAAATAAAAAGCAATCGTTGAACTTTGTATTAACGCCCATCCAAATGTAATTAAACGAGTTAATTTTGTAATTGCTCTTCTCCCTTCTCCACCTCCTTCTTTTTGTAATTTAGAAATACTAGGAATTAATCCTGTTATTAATTGAACCATAATGGATGCATTTATATATGGAAATATATTCAATGTAAATAATCCAATGACAAATGTATCCTCGCCCGAAAAGGTACTTACTAAATTTTTTGTAAGAGGGTGTTGTTGAATATAAAAAGCTAAATGACTATGATTTACTCCAGGAATTGGAAGAAATGTTCCCATTCGAATAAATAAAAGTATTGCTACACTTAATAAAAGACGTTTTAATAAGATATCGTCTGTCTTTTTTATTCTCATTTTTAATGATATTAAATTTTAATCTGTATTATTAAATAACTAAAAACGTTGAAGATGACGTATATTTGATTTTACAAATGCCATAAAATATGATTGTCACTTTGTACTATTTTATATATCTAATCTTCGATCAACTTCTGCCCTTGTTATTAAATTTTCCAAAGCAACAATCGTGGCACGAGCATTATTTAATAAGTTATCAGACCCTAATTGTTTTGCAATTATATTTTTAATTCCTGCAACTTCTAAAACAGTTCGAACTGCACCCCCCGCCATAACCCCTGATCCTTCGACGCCAGGTTTTAAAACAATTTTACAGGCGGCTACATCACCTATAATAGGGTGTGGGATAGTCAAAGACTTTGTAAGTGGGATTTGTATTAAATTTTTTCTTCCATTTGTTTTCGCTTTTTTGAAAGCATTTACAACATCTTCAGCTTTACCTACACCTACCCCAACTTTTCCATTTTCATTACCAATCACTACGACTGCGCGAAAGCTTAATTTTTTTCCACCTTTTGTTACTTTTGTTACTCGACTTATTTTAATTAAACGCTCAATAAATTTTCCATCACTAGGAATATCTTTTATTCGACTACTTCGAATTACAGTTTCCATTTTAGAAAAAGTATCCACGTCATTAAAATTTTCATTCTGATGAGGTGTCTTTTTTAATTTATTAACTTGATTAAACTCACTACTCATAAAATTTATTATTTTTTAATTATTAGTTAAAATTGTAAACCGCCAGCTCTAGCACCATCAGCTACAGCTTTTATACGCCCATGATATAAATAAGGACCTCTATCAAAAACAATTTTTGTAATATTTTTTTTTTTACTTAAGTTGGCTAATTTTTGTCCCATCAGTCTCGAGGCATCACATGTACGACCATTTTCACTATTAAGTCTTATATCACGGTCTAATGTTGAACACGAAATAAGTGTTTTTGATGTTATATCATCAATAATCTGAGCATAAATATTTTCATTAGAGCGAAAAACGGATAAACGTGGTCGATCAACACTACCTTTAATTAATCCACGTACACTCTCTCGCTTTAATTTCTTATATTTATCAGGTTTTAATTTTTTATTTTTATTTTTAAGTCTTAATAAAACTCTTTTTGAAAATTTCATAATATTCTTTTTTCAACTTAATAATTTTTATTTCTTACCGGATTTCCCTGCTTTACGTAAGACTCTCTCATCTTTATAAAGTATTCCTTTACCTTTGTAAGGTTCCGGTGGCCTCCATGATCTTACTTTCGCTGCAAAAAATCCTAATTGCTCTTTATCACATGCTTTTATATTTATAGTTGTATTTTGCACAACTTCAACACTTATACCTTGAGGAATTTCTATTTCTACAGGATGACTAAATCCTAAATTTAATTTTAAAGATGTTCCTTCTACATTTGCTCGATATCCTACACCTTGTAATATTAATGTAATTGTAAATTGTTGAGTAATCCCCTCAACCATATTTGCAATTAATGTTCTATATAGACCTTGTAAACTCTTTTTAATTCTTGTCTGATTTCCCGTATTTTTAAAACGTACACTTAAAAATTGATCATAGATAAATTTATTCGTTTTAACATCTAATGATTGACGTCGCCATGCAATAATTCTAAGTGATTCTGGGATATTAATTTCTAGACTTCCAAATTTTCCTGTTAAATTTAATACTGATCCACTATTTTTAAATAAAACTTGTACATCTGTTGGTATTTTAATTGGCAATTTTCCGATTCGTGACATATTATTTATTTACTCCTACTACCAAATATAACATAAAACTTCACCACCGACTCCAAGAGACATGGCATTTTTACCTGTCATTACACCTTTTGAAGTGGAAATAATAGAAATACCTAATCCACCTAAAACGATAGGTATAGTTTTTGAATTAGTATATACACGTAATCCAGGTTTACTAACTCGTTCAAGTTTTGTAATAACGGGTTCTCTAGATTGACCGTGATATTTTAAGGAAAGAAGTAAATATTGATTTAAATTCTCCGTATAGATCTCAAAATTTTGAATATAACCTTCCCTTTGAAGAATTTCAGCAATGGCCTTTGACATTTTTGTTTTTGGTATTTCAACAATTTCATGTTTTAACATGTTTGCATTTCGAATACGAGTTAACATATCTGCAATATTATCTGTAACCACTAATAACTCCTTAATATCATTATTTTGATTTTATTTAATCTTGTGACCAACGTTTACGACGTAAATGTTTTTTTTTATCCCATATTTGAGTAATGTCTGCGAATGAAGAATATTTATCATAATACCCACAGTCATTTAATGGAAATCGTAAAAATTTTAGTAAGACCATTCCATTTAAAATTCTATTTATCGTTTTTGACCGTGATTTTGGTGTTGAAGAATCTAAAACAAGTGTGATACTTAAACCTTGTGTTTGATCTACTTCGTCGTACTCAATTTCTGGGAAAATTAATTGTTCTTTTAAGGAGAACGTATAATTCCCAGCTTTATCAAAGCTTCGGACAGACAATCCACGAAAGTCACGAATTTGTGCGAATGTAAAAAAGATTAATTTTGTAAGAAAGCTATACATTTTTTCACCACGTAAAGTACTTACTAACCCTAGTTCCATTTCTTCTCGAATTTTAAATCCTGCAACTGCTTTCTTTGCTTTTGTTATTAAGGGTTTTTGCCCTGTAATTTTTGTGAATTCAGTAACACTTTTTTTTAAAATATTAGTATTTTGAGCTGCTAATCCTAAACCGCGGTTAATGCTAATTTTTTTAAGTTTTGGAATAGTATGAGGATTTGAGAATAATTCTGGATTACTTTTTCTTAAAGCAGAATGAATTCCATCTTCATACTCTTTTTTTATATTTTCTAATAAACCATATAATTCAGCAATTTCTTCTAACGAATTTTGACTACGCATATTCTTTATTTAAATTAATTTAACATTGGAATGATGAATGGGAGCTTCAAATTGTTTTATTTCTCCAACATCATTTTCAGTATTTGGTTTTATATGTTTGAATTTAAAATTCACACCTTTGACTATAATTTTTCCTGTATTCTTATAAATTTTAGTTATTTCTCCTGTTTTGTTTTTATTAAAACCAGAAATGACTTTTACAGTATCACCAATTTTAACATGCAAATTTTTATTTTTTGACATTTATAAAACCTCCGGAGCTAATGAAACAATTTTAGAAAAATTCTTATCTCTAATCTCACGAGCAACAGGTCCAAAAACACGAGTTCCACGTGGGTTATTTTCTAAGTTGACAATTACAGCTGCATTGTCATCGAATCTAATATACATACCATCAGTTCGACGGATTGTTTTAGAAGTTCTTACAATAATTGCCCTAACGACATCAGACTTTTTAATTGGCATATTGGGAATAGCATCTTTAACAACACCAATAATAGTGTCACCAATTTTTCCATATTTTCGGTTTCCGCCTAATACACGAATGCACATAATCTTTTTTGCACCTGTATTGTCAGCGATCGTTAACATTGTTTGTGGATATATCATAAAAAGTTAATTTTAAGTAAGTAAAGACGATCGTGAAATAATTTTAGTTATAGACCAACGTTTTTTTTTACTAAGTGGTCTACATTCAGTAACTAAAACTTTATCCCCAATATTACATTGACTCATCTCATCATGTGCTAAGTATTTTTTTGTTTTAATCATTGTTTTTGAATAAATTGGATGAGAATATCGACTTTCAACTTTGACAACTACCGTTTTTTGCATTTTATTACTAATAACAATTCCAACTTTTTCTTTTACAGGCATTTTAAAATTCCTTAAAATTTCTCTTTAATTTCATATTAAAACTAGATTGATAGTTCTTCTTCTTTTTTTTTAATTTAAATATTTGTTACATTAAATTATTACAACGGTAAACAAACTTCTCGGCCTGAGTATATTTCCCAATATTGTGTTATTAATCTAGCTCTTTCTTTTTTTGCTATTTTAATTTCATGAGGTTTGATTGGTTGACGTGTTGCTTTCTTAAATTGAAAATCTAATAAAACTACATTTATGTCTTTAATTTTATTTTGTAATTCAGTAAGTTTTTCCTGGTCTTCTTTTTCTAAGGATATAGTTTTATTTTCTTTTTTTATATTTTCTTTATAATATTTAGTAAAGTATTTTTTACCTTTTATTCTTTTACCCACTTTAGTCATATTTATTAATTATCCTTTTTAATGATAAATTTAGTTTTAACTGGTAATTTATAAGCGGCTAAATTAAAAGCTGCACGAGCAACTTCTTCTGGGACAGAACTTATTTCAAATAGAATTGTTCCAGGTTTAACAGTTGCCACCCAATAATCAACTGCACCTTTACCTGATCCCATACGGGATTCCGCTGCACGAGCTGTCACAGTTTTATCAGGAAAAATTCGAATCCATAATGATGCGCCACGTTTTGTGTAACGGGTAATAGTTCGTCTTGTAGCTTCAATTTGACGTGATGTAATCCAAGAAGGTTCTAAGGCTTGCAATCCATACTTTCCAAATGAAATTTCATTGCCTCGAGTTGCTTTACCACGCATTCTTCCTCGATGATATTTTCTGTATTTTGTTCTTTTGGGACTTAACATAATAAAAGAAGATTAATTAATAAATATAGTTTTCAATTATTTTTTTTCTTATTTTTTTAATATTTCATTTTTAAATAACCATACTTTAACACCAAGAACTCCGTAAATTGTATTTGCTTCTTTTGTAGCATAATCAATGTCAGCTCTTAGTGTTTGTAATGGAACACGACCTTCTCGAATCCATTCACTTCTTGCCATTTCAGCTCCATTTAGTCGTCCAGATACTTCAATTTTAATACCGTTTACTTGGGTATCTTGTGCACATTGTAAAGCTTCACGAATTGCACGACGAAAAGCTACACGATCTTCAAGTTGTTGAACTACAAGGTCGGCAATTAGTGATGCATTTGAGTTTACATTACTAACTTCAATAATATTAATTATAATTTGTCGACTACGTGGGATTATTTTTTTAAGATTAGCTGCTAATGTTTTTATGCTAGATCCATTATCCCCAACTAATATACCTGGTCGCCCAGTTTCAATATTTAATTCAATCTGATCACCTAGTCCATTTCGATTTATATGAATATTTGATATACTTGCTAATTTTGCTAATTTATTAAGATATGTTCGAATTTTATCATCTTCTTCTAATAAACTTGAATATTGTTTAAAATTTGTGTACCAAGTAGATCTATGTTCCTGTGTGATCCCTAAGCGAAATCCTAACGGATGTGTTTTTTGTCCCATAAAAGATCCTTAATTTTAATTTTTTTTAACTAATTGATTTTACAACAACTGTAATATGACAAGTTGGTTTTAAAATTTTATAGGCCCGACCTTGAGCACGAGGTCGAATCCGCTTTAGTTTTGGACCTTCATCCGCAAAGATTTCCGAAATGATTAATTTTTTTTTATCAAGATTATAATTATTCTTTGCATTTGCTGCTACCGAATGCACGATTTGCCAAATAGGTGAACCGGCATCATAAGGTAAAAATTCCAATATCATTAATGCCTCTTGATATGAACGCCCACGAATTTGGTCTAAAACTTGTCTTACTTTATGTGGGGATATTCGTACATATTTTGCGACTGCTCTTACTGATTGACCATTCGACATACTATAGTTTCCTTACTATTTTTTGTATATATTTAAAACTTATAAAATGAATATTGAAATATCATTTTTTTTCTGGAGAGATATTATATGCTAATTTAATAGTTATATATTCATCGAATCCTTTATATTGGTATGTTTGCTTTAAAAATTTATTAGGTTTTGAGACTTTCGTAATATAAATTTCATAAATCCACATATCAAAAAAATTTATTGAGAAATTATTCTGAAGAGAAATGACAATTGAATATAAAGCTTGTAAAAGAAAATCTCTCTCCGTTGGATAAGATTTTAATAGGTAATGTATATCATCACGTACATAATAAAAATGTTTGAATTGAAGACTTTGTAAAATTGATTTTGCAAGAGGAGATAGTATTTTTTCAGATTGAATATTAAATGTTTTTATATGAAAACATTCTGGAAACTTTAAAGTTAATTCTCCTCGATTACTACAAGCCATTATTAATTTTTTTCCTTAACGTTTTGTTTTTTTATCTGATTTAATATGTGATTTAAATGTTCTTGTCGAAACAAATTCTCCAAGTTTATGACCTACAAATTGATCCGAAATAAAAATTGGTATATGTTGTTTTCCATTATAAACAGCAATTGTAAAACCAACCATCATTGGTAATATCGTTGAGCTACGAGCCCAAGTAGTTATTACCTCTTTTTTTCCAGTCGCTCTCATGTTATCAATTTTTTTATATAAATGATATGCAATAAAAGGCCCTTTTTTTAGTGATCTTGACATTTGTTTGAAACCTACGTAATAAAAGTTTATAAATTAATTAAGAACGACGACGAAGAATATAAGAATTACTAAGTTTTTTTGTACCTCGTGTCTTTTTTCCTAAAGCGGGTTTACCCCAAGGTGTTAATGGTCGCGTACGACCAATGGGCGTTCTCCCTTCTCCTCCACCATGTGGATGATCACATGGATTCATTACTGAACCTCGCACAGTAGGACGTTTTCCTAACCAACGTGTTCTGCCAGCTTTTCCACTTTGAATTAAAAAAGAATCATTATTACTTAATTCTCCAATTGTTGCAAAACACTCCTTACGGATTAACCTAATTTCTTTTGAAGGTAAGCGTAATGTTACATAATTCCCTTCTTTTGCTAAAATTTTTGCACATGTTCCAGCTGCACGAACAATTTGTCCACCTTTATTAGGAATTAATTCAATATTATGGACTGAAGTACCTAAAGGTATTTCTTCTAAAGGTAAAGCGTTACCGATATCAAATGATATTCCTTTCCCTGATAAAATTGTATCACCAATATTTAAACCATTAGGATGTAGAATATAACGTTTTTCACCATCTATAAAATGAATTAATGCAATTCGAGCATTTCTATTTGGATCGTATTCGATTGATTTTACACTTGCTGATATATTATATTTATTTCGTTTAAAATCAATTATTCTATATTGTTTCTTATGGCCACCACCTCTATGTCTTATAGTAATAATTCCTCTATTATTCCGACCTTTACTACGATGATTTTTTTTTACTAAACTTTTTTCTGGTTTATTAGTTGTTATTTCTGAAAAAGATGAAAGGGCTCTATTTCTTGTCCCTGGTGTATAGGGTTTATAAAGACGAATACTCATAAGCTTTAGTATTTAAATAGTAAGTTAGTTTTCTTCTGCAAATAAGTTTATTGTATCGCCTTCTGATAACGTTACAATTGCTTTTTTATAATGTGGCTTCCAACCCAAATATTTCCCGACTCTTTTTTTCTTTTTTGGTAAATGAGAAGTAGTAATTTTAATAACTTTAACATTAAAGAAAAATTCAACTGCCGCTTTAATTGATAATTTGTCAGCTTTAGGATTAACAGCAAAACTATATTTATTATTTACTAATAATCGAGTCGCTTTATCTGTAATAATTGGATACTTTATAATATTTAAATGTGAATACGTATAAAGATTAGCGTAGGTTTCGTTTTGTATTACGTTCATTATAAATTCCCTTCATTTGAATATATGATAAGTCTGAGTATATAACTGTTTTTGCTTTTAATAAACTTAATGTATTTAAATTATCTACTGTAATTAACTCAATATTTTTAAAATTCTGACTTGCTTTTTGGATCCACAAAGGTTTTTTGCTACTAGAAACAATAATTAATATTTTTTGTTTGAAGTCTATATTATGAGATTGCATCCATTTCTTAAACTTTTTTGTCATTCCTACATATGCATCTGGTGCTACTAAATTTCGTAGAGTTTGTGTCTCGAAGTTTGGTACTATAACTGTGTTTCTAGTTTTTTTGTATAATAAAGTCTGTATTGCTAAACTTCGTTCTTTTTTATTTACTTTTAAAGAAGTGGTTTTAGGCTTTGGTCCAAAAATAACACCCCCCCCTTTCCATAAAGGAGAACGGCTTGAGCCTGCTCGAGCACGTCCAGTTCCTTTTTGACGCCAAGGTTTTTTTCCACCACCACGAACCTCACTTCTCGTCTTAGTTGAAACTGTTCCTTGTTTTTGAGAAAGTTGATGTCTTAAAATATCACGATGAATTACATAGTTACTTGATTCATCTAAAGTCTTAAATGTAACTGAAAATTCATCAGCTGGATCTAAGCCAGTATAGCGAGATAAAATTAAATCTTTTCCTCGGATCTCTATTTTTTTATAACTGGTCATATCGTATTTTTTCTAATATTCATTTATGTACTAATATTTTATTGTTCATTATTTTGAAGGAATTATACTGAGTAAATTTCCAGGTTTTCCAGGAACAGCTCCTTTAATAACTAAAATATTTTCATCATGATTTACTTGAACAATTTTTAATTTTTTAACATTGACAGTTTTATTACCCAATTGACCGGCCATTTTTTTTCCTGGTAAAACACGACCTGGACTTGTTCCCATTCCAATTGAACCAGGAGCTCTATGATTTTTGGAGCCATGAGTCATAGGCCCTCTTGCAAAATTATGACGCTTTTGAAGACCTGAGAATCCTTTCCCAATACTTTTACCTGTCACATTAATCAATTGACCTGTAGAAAATGATTCAACATTTAAAATTTGCCCAACTTTGAAATTAGTAGGTTCATTTACATGAAATTCTTTTAAGTATCTTAATGGTTGAATATTTGATTTTTGTAGATGTCCTAATTGCGGTTGAGTTAACATTTTAGATGCAGTGTTTCCATATCCAACTTGAATTGCATTATATCCATCTTTTAATGTCGTTTTAACTTGTGTAACAACACAAGGTCCAACTTTTAATATGGTAACTGGGATTATATTTCCAGTTTTATCAAAAATTTGGGTCATTCCAATTTTATTCCCTAATAGTCCTAAACACACAATATTGTTCTCCAAAAAATATTTATATATATTTATTAAAAATAATAAAAAGTATTCTTTATAAAATCTCTAAATAAATAGTTTAACTATTAAAATTGTCAAACCTTTTATAACTTTAAAAAAATCGAAAGATTTTGTCTATATAAGAAACATATACATTGTTATAATATTTATTTATACTAGTAAAATAATACTGTATTAATAATTTATAATATTATATATATATATATAAATTTTAACATAGTTTATACTATATATTAATCAACATAGATTAAAATAAAAAGAGAGGATTTTATGAATAAAGTAGTTGGTATTGATTTAGGAACAACGAATTCAGTAGTTGCTGCAATTGAAGGTGGACAACCAACTGTAATTACAAATGCAGAAGGATTTAGAACAACCCCCTCAATTGTAGCCTATACAAAAAAACAAGAATTATTAGTTGGACAACTTGCTAAACGTCAATCAGTTGTTAATGCAGAGAATACATTCTTTTCGGTTAAACGTTTTATAGGGTGTAAAGCAGATGAAGTTTCTGAGGAATCAAAAGAATTACCTTATACAGTAGTTAAAGATACCAATGGAAATATAAAAATTAAATGTTCTTCTTTAAACAAAGATTTTAGTCCGGAAGAAATTTCAGCTCAAGTTATACGAAAATTGATTAATGACGCTAAAGAATATTTAGGACAAGATGTAACAAAAGCAGTTATTACTGTGCCAGCTTATTTTAATGACTCACAACGTCAAGCAACAGTTGATGCTGGAAAAATTGCTGGTATTGAAGTTTTACGAATTATTAATGAACCAACAGCAGCTTCTTTAGCTTACGGTTTAGATAAAAAACAAAATGAAACCATTTTAGTTTTTGATTTAGGTGGTGGGACATTTGATGTTTCAATTTTAGAAGTAGGTGATGGGATTTTTGAAGTATTGTCTACAGCTGGTGATACAAATTTAGGTGGTGACGATTTTGATAAAGCCTTAGTTCGGTGGTTAGTTGATAAATTTCAATCAAAAGAAGGGACTGATTTAACAAAAGATATTCAAGCTTTACAAAGATTAACAGAAGCAGCAGAAAAAGCAAAAATGGAATTATCGAATGTTGAGAAAACAACAATTAATCTTCCATTTATTACAGCGGATAAAAATGGCCCTAAACATATTCAAGAGGAATTAACAAGAGAAAAATTTGAAACTTTATGCAAAGATTTAATCGATCGTTGTCGTATTCCAGTTGAAAAAGCATTAAAAGATGCAAAATTAGATAAATCTGCTATTAACGAAATTGTTTTAGTAGGAGGATCAACAAGGATTCCTGCTATTCAACAATTAGTTGAATCATTAACAGGGAAAAAACCGAATAAATCAGTTAATCCTGATGAAGTAGTTGCTATTGGAGCAGCTATTCAAGCAGGAATTTTAGCTGGTGAAATAACAGATATTTTATTATTAGATGTAACACCATTATCACTTGGAGTAGAAACAGTGGGTGGAATTATGACAAAACTTATTTCACGTAATACGACTATCCCAGTTAAAAAATCCGAATTATTTTCAACTGCTGCAGATAATCAAACAAATGTTGAAATTCATGTTTTACAAGGTGAAAGAGAAATGGTTAGTGGAAATAAAAGTTTAGGAAACTTTAAATTAGAAGGGATTCCTCAAGCACCAAAAGGTAAGCCACAAATTGAAGTAACATTTGATATTAATGTTGACGGTATTTTATCAGTAACAGCTAAAGAAAATGAATCAGGAAAACAACAAAATGTAACAATTCAAGGAGCTTCTAACTTATCAGAAACAGAAGTTAATAATATGTTAGAAGAGGCAGAAAAATATGCTGCAATTGATAAAGAACAAAAAGAAAATAGTGAACTGATCGTAACATCGACAATGTATTGTGAACAATTAGAAAAACTATTAGAAGAAGATACTGGTGAAAGTAATTGGACAGCTGAACAAGAAAAAGATATCCGTTCTAAATTAGCGAGTCTTCGTGAAGCTATATCTTTACAAAAATATGACACAATTAAAGAATATTTAGAACAAGTAAAAGGTTTCTTAAATACCGAAAAAGCGTCATAAAACAAAGATAAAAAATAGTTTAAATAAAAATAACTTGGTTAACTCATTCATTTTTATGAGTTAACCAAGTTATTTTTACTTAAACTATTTTTTAATTAAAAATAAATTTTAGATACTCTATTTTTATTATTAAAAGTATATCTACAATATAAAACTCTCAAGTTTAACAAAACCTCTTTTACTTTCTGTTTATACATATGATAACTTTTTAATTTTTTATTTTTACATCATCCACAATAATACATTCTGTTGTCAATATCATACTAGCTATGGATGTTGCATTTTGTAGTGCTGAACGTGTTACTTTAGCTGGATCAACTACACCTTCTTTATACATATTGCCAAATACATTTTTTGCAGCGTTATATCCAATTTCAAATTTTTGTTCTTGTACTTTTCCAATGATAACCGGGCCATTAATTCCAGCATTTTCTGCAATCCTCTTTAAAGGTGCTAAAATAGCACGCGAAATAATGATTGCACCAATTAATTCATCTTCTTTTAAATTAGTTTTTGCCCATGTTACTAAATTTTCTGACAAGTGTGTTAATGTTGTTCCTCCCCCAGGGACAATACCTTCTTCAACAGCAGCACGTGTAGCATTAATGGCATCCTCTAAACGTAATTTTTTATCTTTCATTTCAGTCTCAGTTATAGCACCAACTTTAATGACAGCAATTCCACCAGAAAGTTTCGCAATTCGATCTTGTAATTTTTCTTTTTCATAAGAGGTCTCTACGATATTAATTTGTTTACGTAATTGTTCGCAACGAGCGTTAATATTTTCAATTTCTAACCCATCACCTACAATTGTCGTATTATCTTTGGTTACTATAATTCGTCTTGCTTGACCTAATAAATTTAGTTGGATATTTTCTAATGTTAATCCAGCATCTTGAGTAATAACAGTACCACCCGTTAAAACAGCAATATCTTGTAACATTAATTTTCTTAATTCACCAAATCCGGGTGCACGAATAGCTACTACATTAACAATACCACGTAATTTATTTAAAATTAAAGTAGCTAATGCTTCTTTTTCTACGTCTTCCGCAATAATTAATAATGGTCGCTTTGTTTTTGTAATTTGTTCTAAAATAGGTAATAAATCTTGTTGAACTAAAGTAATTCGTTTATCAGTTAATAAAATATACGGATTATCATAAGAAACTTCCATTTTTTCCGTATCCGTTATAAAATAAGGGGAAATAAACCCTTTTTCTAATTTCATACCTTCTGTAATTTCTAATTCTGTAGTAATACCTTTTCCTTCTTCTAATGAAATTACTCCTTCTTTGCCAACTTTTGACAATGCATTTGCTATTAATTCCCCAATTATATCATCATTACCAGATGAAATTGAGGCAACTTGCTTGATAGATTGAATATCTTCAACTGGTTGAGCAAATTCATTTATTTGCATAACTAAATATTGACTAGCTTTTTCCATACCTAATTTTAATGAAATTGGATTTGCTCCTGCAGCTACATTTTTTAATCCTTCTTTAACCATCGCATAAGCTAGAACTGTGGCTGTCGTTGTACCATCTCCAGCAACATCATTTGTTTTGGCTGCGGCTTGTCGTATTAAAGAAACACCTGTATTTTCGATATGATCTTCCAAATTAATTTCTTTTGCAATTGTTACTCCGTCATTAACTATTTGAGGAGTGCCATAAGTTTTTTCTAAAACAACATTGCGTCCTTTTGGTCCTAAAGTAACAGAAACTGCTTCGACCATTATTTCCATCCCACGTTCTAAAGCGCGTCTTGCATTATCTTGATATAGTATTTTCTTTGGCATAAATTTAAATTTTAATGAATTAAGAAAAATCGTTTATTTATAACTGTAAAATATAATTTAAGAATTCGGCAAGTTAAATTTTTAATTTTGTTAAAATTTTTTTATTCAAAAGCTTTACAAACAATAACAATAATCGGTAATATTATTAGAAAGTAATATAGTTTGGGCTTGTAGCTCAGTGGACTAGAGCACGTGGCTACGAACTACGGTGTCAGGGGTTCGAATCCCTTCTTGCCCAATATGTTATTATTCTAGAATTTATTATAGAATTGTAACGTCATATCAATGACTATATTACTCAATAATGGGGTGTCGCCAAGTGGTAAGGCTGTGGACTTTGACTCCGCCATTCGTAGGTTCGAATCCTGCCACCCCAGTCAATATAGAAGACTTTATAAAAAATATAAGTTTTAGTAAACGATGATAATGAAATTATTATTAGAATACAGACCATTTTAAAATCCAATCTCCCATTACTTCATTATTTTTTGTTAAACTAATGTTTAAAATTTTAGTTAATACGACAAAAATTTGTAATTCTTTATCATATAACTTCTTCGTATAGTAAATACTAAAAATGATAAGTTACTTGTAGTTACTAAGAAATATATGATTTGTTTTTTCTTACGTTCTCAAAATGTTAATATTAGAAAAAATT
>Ga0213860_10000133_pt1 | contig 29080 bp, 18 predicted proteins | sample PICome_3_FD_160118 | JGI IMG/M metagenome (GOLD analysis project Ga0213860, IMG submission 160118) | Coastal seawater microbial communities near Pivers Island, North Carolina, United States - PICO550 | ecosystem: Environmental > Aquatic > Marine > Coastal | place: USA: North Carolina...
CCACGCACTTCACGGATAGCATTGACCACTTGGTTCACCACGTTGTTGTGCTGACGGTTGATACCGCGCAGTGACTTGGTAGCAGGACGAGTGATGTAGAAGATGCTGGTGGTCTCATCTTCGTTGCAGATGCTGATCTCGTAAGCGTTGGGCATGGGGTCCGTTCCTTTGACTCTCTTAATATACACGGTTTCCGCGCCCTGTGCCACAATAGTGGACACTTCAAGGACTGGTCAGCTTGGACACGCTGATTGCCAGCAGGAATGCGATCATGATCACCACATCCCACGATTTGGTGCGGATGAAGTACGGAACTGATATAGCATCAGATACAACATGTGCTATGACTCCTGCAGTTACGTTCACATGTAGCACAACAAAATAGGCAGCGATGACACCAACGCTCCCTGCAATCCGCGCCACTACGTCTGTTTTCATTACCACTCCGTGATGTTCTTTACCCAGTCTTGTTGTAGCAGTTCTTTTACCTTGGTGCAGATATAGTCATCATTTTCAATGCTCTTGCCACCCTGTTGGTGAGCGAAGAGACACTCATCTGACTCAATATGTGCTATGAAATCTTCTTTTGTAAACCATACGATACGTGCATCACACTCTTTCATGTTGATACCACAGAATATCAATCGCTCCCAGTCTTTATCACGAGACACATGGTTAATAATAAATGAGTCCTTCTTCACACTACCTTTCTTATCACGAGTAGCGAGAGAGAACTTAATCTCAGTAAGTATATTACTGATGACACGATCGTGCCCAGCAGTAGATGTCTTAGCACGTTTCACCCCGTACTTGTACATACACTGGGACACAAATCGCTCACCAAACTCACCCTTTTGTTTGGGTGACATGTACACATACCCCTTGAATGGAGTATCTTCCCAAGGATCCTGTACGTTGGAATCAATGTAGTCACGGAGACTACCATCAGCAAACATAAAGTCAAACATAATCCTTGGGAAGTTGATCCTATTATAGCGTGTGGCAGGTCAACATTCAATCTGTTGGATCAGTTCGTCAACTGTCACCTCTAGCTCTGCTGCTTTCAGTTCAAGTGCCATCATACCAGCAGTGTCATCATCACTCATATCCATGTCATCCATATCAGTGAGTGAGAGCATCTTGTCAAACAGCATGTCAACAAAGTTGCGGTCGTCTTGAGTGATCATTGTTCTAATTGTGATTTGAGAAGATTGTACAGTTCACTAGCATCAACGTTGTGATGGTAGGAATATTGTGCTGTGTGCCCCAGTGGACACCCCATCATCATATCCAGCAGGAATTTGATTTGAGAGGGTTCTAGGGGCACTGAGCAGGTCTCAGTAGTCATTGTGGATTGGAGGGGGGATAGAGACGCTCCCAGGTGCCTCTCAGCACGCCATGGGAGAATAATCTGAACCAGTGTACTCTTCAGTGTTGATGGCAGTCACTACAGCACCGTTGGCGACGTAGTTACGAACTTCGTACTGCATCTCAGTCTTGAGTTTAGTAGCGAAGAAGACCATCTCAGAGTCAGAACCAGGGTGCCAGACGACTTTCTTAACGAAACGCTTGCCAGTGCCGACAGGATAGTAATCAATCTTGGTGGCGGAGGTGAAGAGTTGCATGGGTGCCTTGCTTTGACTCTCTTAATATACACGGTTTGGGGATGCTGTGCCACCACAGTGGGCAGCTTGAAGAGTGTCACACGAATGGTGGACCGATGACCCAACCTACGATACTCTTCCTAATGCCCTTGGTAACTGGTGTTACTCTGTGAATAGTTTCAGATGGAAAGATTACCATCTGTCCTCTTTTCTTTGGTGCCTTGTGTATCTTCACGTCAGGTTCATCACTAACGATACCATGACCAGTATGATATGCCAACTCTAAGTCACCACCTTCGTAGTCATCATTCAACAATACTGAGAATGATAGTTTACGAATGTATTTCTCTGTTGGATTTGCCAATTCAATATGATCACGATGCCATGAGTAATGATCACCTTCACGATAACATGCATATTGAAATGCATTACCATGATACCAAGGACTCAAGTTAAACTTGTAATGCTCATCATTGACCATGTTCAGGTAATGCCTGAAGAAAGCACCAACCCACATTGGTTCTTTCAATAGTTTAACCTTTGTGGATCGTGATGGCACTTTACGATAGTCACCATTAGGATTGAAGACCATAGCTTCAGCAAAGTCTCCTGAAGATGGGTTATCAAGTTCTTTGATAATCTCTTCTAAGATGATGTCAGGTAGTTTCAGATCAACAAAACAATGCATTACGAATCACCGTAGATGGGAATAATATCAGTGCGACAGTGCTCGGTTTTGTTGATATGCTGCTCCCACAGAGCGGCATCGTCCAAATTGTAAAAGATCGCTTCTTGGCGGGATGTGCCCTTTTTCTTGCTCTTCATCCACACAACTGCGTACTTCATGATAAAACTGAGGGTAAACAACGAGATTAACATAGTGACGACCCCACCGTGAGTTAGCACTCTTGGGGAGTGGGATGTCTTTGAAACAAATAGTGATGTAATACTCACTAATGAAAGAGATATAACCTGTGATTTCCCCATATTTCACAGGTTGTAGCAACTCAAAATCAATCGGTTTCATCAAAATACTTCCGATCCTTATTCTCTGGTTTAGGGAGACGGAACATTTCCTTAAGATCGTTCAGATCATTAAGTTGTTTTTGCAGGTTGTCAATTTGTGCCTGCAATTTTAGAAAGTTTTCATCGTTGATTCTTTGCATCATCAACATGTTTTCTACTGCTGATTTAAGATCTTCTTCAGTCATGGTAATCAATAACGCTCTGGTATTTTATCATACTGTAGTTTTTTGACAAGCTCGGGATCATCAATAAATGGATCAACTTCACGGTTGCCCATCATCAAATCATACAAACCACGAGCACGACAGTATGCTTGTTCATGATATTGTATCACATCATTGACGCAAGATAGCATCTCTTCATATGTCTGTCGTGAAGATACTTTGTCATCTTGGAGATAATCATCAATCGCATCTTGCATACGATCTTTGCGTTGCTTTGCATAAGTTTTGTTCAAGAAGTCTTCAGTTCCTTTAAGTTCAGGGCGTCCTTCAATAGTCATGAATTAAACTCTTCATTACGACGGCGGTCAAGGTATTCAATAATTTCACCACGCCACTCTAGCAATTCATGATAGCATTGCTGATCATGTGCATCTTGACGTAGTTCATGATCTGGTTTCAACACACTCTCATAAAAGATGAAGAAAGCATCTTTGCGTTTTTCGTGTTTGGTTGTGTTCCAGTCCATGTAATTGTAGCGTTACTCAGGTATTTTAGATGGTTATGTGTGGAAATCCACGTTTCCTAATAATTTCTTCACGATTGAGGTCCCCACCCATCGTTCTCAGGGACACAATCATCATCGTCCACACGGTCAACTGATGCAATGTCACATACTGGCACCTCATGCTCACCACCTACAAGATACCATGGCATAGTCTGTCCATGATACTCTGGATGTGCTTGATAGTCTTCAGGATAAACACGATCACCGAGATACATTAGTTCGCTTTCGGGGATAGTGTTGTCTCGTAACATTGCTTGCAGCTGCAAGTGCGTCAGTTCATATTGCGTAGGTACTTTCATTAGGCATTCTTGATGTTGAAAGAGATGATCACACGTTCTGAATCAGATTTTACTGCCTTGCACTGGTGTGTCAAGACAGATGGGAAGAACACGATGTCTCCCTCACTGACCTCAGGGACATACTCTACCACATCACCCTCAATGAAGTCAACAAAAGGAGCGAAGAACGACGTTGGTTGGTGGTCACTCTCTAAACTGGCATAAAAAATAGCACTATATCCTAATGCTCCATGATTATGGGGTGGGTGATAACCTCCACGAGTATACTTCTGCGCCCACATATTATAGATCTCAAAATCAAATGGATATATCTCATTGAATTCTTTCAATGCAGGTTCAAGCAATTCAAACATTTTTTCTGTGTATGGAGCAAGCTTACCTTCTTTATAATATTTGAAGTAGTCTGTAAGGTGTCCATCACCATCTTCAAGATCTAAGGATGAAATTATATCATCTTTGTGATCACTCCAATTCTCAACTGTAGCAGTGAAAAATGGAACTACAAATCCATTAGCAATTTTCATTCTTCTGGTCTATTTCTCCCTGGTCGTAGAGCATTGTTATCATATTCAATGACACCATCTGGTCTTACAACAAAACATTGATACCAATATGTGTCATCATCAACTTCATCCTTGCGAGGGAAATAATCCATCACAAAGTCTTCTGCAATTTGAGGAGTTCTAAACTCAATGTATCCATAATACTTGCTCTCCATCAAAAGAATAACTTCTGGTGGCATTTCTTCATCAAGTTTATAGTAATCAATGACAATAGACTTAGCAGCATCATCTGCTGCCTCAAGTCTTGGGTTCTCCCAGTATACTAGAGCACCAGCATTTGCAGCGGCTTCCTCAATTTGATCCCAATCTCTAGCACTATCAAATGTCTGTAGGTTCTCCATCGTTGTCCTCTACTTTCTTTAATTTATATGCGGCAGTTACTCTAATGCCATAAAACTCTCTGGTAGTATCCTCTGCCCAGTGATACATGTCAGATGGGAATAGCACACATGACGCTGGTTTAGGGAATACAGTATCATATCTACCATCATCTTGTACAAAGATAGTCTTTCCACCCCATGTGAGATCCCACACAGGATTACAAAACACTAAGAATGTATAATCTGCATCATCAACATGCATTGATCCATCCAAACCTCTAGTGTGACCATTCATGTAATAGTCTAAGATTTCAAACTTAAATGGAATTAAGATCTCCATCTTCTCAGGAATGACACTATCAAAGATACCATATCCTTTGATATCCATCTTCCAGAACTTTTTATGCAATGCTGATTCACTACTAGTAGCACCAAATTGCCATCTAGGACGACTAGCAATTTTATCAATCTCCTCCATTTCCTGTGGAGTAAGAATAGTATCCCAAGATTTAATATCAGTAAGTTTGCTCATATTAGTTCCTTAATGTAGTGTGATGTCTAATAATACCAAGGCGAGCAAGATCAAACTGGGTCAATACTTCTCTATCTAAATCACCTTCCAGTTTCCAGTATACTTTGTTTAGTTCAGTAATATAATATCTCATGGTTGAATCAGAGATTGAACTCTCTAACCAAAATGTGATACACTTCCTAACACCATTTGTGACTGGTCTTACACCATGTACAAAATGTGTGGGATAAACTAAAGCTTTACCAGCAGGTAGTTTCTTCTCAATAGTTTCTGTACCAACTTTGATGAAGTGTTCACCACCTTCATAGTCATCATTCAATGTGATAACAACTGTGTAATCAGTTCTACATCCCCACATTTCATAATAATCTGTGTGGTCATCATAATGCTGACCCTCCTCATACTTCAACAAAAAGCATGGTGAGCATTTATTCAAAGGATGCATCCTAAACAATTCTGTTTCTCTTAGGATCTTTGCAATACTCTGATTAACGATCTTATTGATCTCTATATCATCTTGCTGAGTATTATCTTTTACGTGCTTTTCCTTTGGTCCAGTAGCAGCACCATCAATAAACTTACCAGAGTCAAATAGACTCATCATTTGTCTTAGTCTGTTTTTATCTAAGAAATCATACTCATAAATCATTGCATAACCTCAACATAAGATTTAATATAATCATCAACTGCTCTCTTGTATCCCTCATGAATAGATGGAAGAGGAGCACACATATTAACAATACTATCAAATCCAACTAGGAATGAATTATCTGAAGAAAATCTCTTCCATGGTTTATATGTCACGCCCAGTTGATTTACATCAATTTGACCTGAAGATTTGATGGTAAAAGGATATACTAGATTATAGCAGACTTTTTGCTGTACACCATTTATTTCTTCAATATGATCTTTTACATTAGCAATCAACTCCTCCCCCGTAACAAGAGTGAGAAGGAGAATATTAAGTTTTTGTTCCATGATTAAACGTTATTACTATTAAGAGCTGCTAGGAGTGCATCAAGTTCTGCTCTCTCATCAGGATACTGAGCAGAGTAATCAGCAGGTTTCAATGCACCATGTACAATTTCGTCAGGATTCTTGATTCTATAGTTAGAAGCAATGGTCAAACATACTCTCTTGACATATTCATCCCATACACCTGGGACAAATCCACCAAATTGATCATCTGTTTGTAGATATGCATTACCTGCATATGGAGTATTACCTTCAGCATCCTGATATTGTACATATCTAGAATAAACAGTAGGATTGATTGGATACTTTACCTCATCAGATCCTTGACCACTGTAATCAGAAGGAATATCTCTAAGTTTCTGTCTGTATGCAGTCCACTGTGCTTTTACTTCATCACTAATTTGTGCGTCTGGCATTTGAGTCCAGTCACATTCAGATAAGAGATAGTTCCTGACTAGTCTAACACCTTCCCATGATGTTTTCTGCCATCTACCATACTCATCATATAGTTTTTCTGCAACAGTTTCTTGTGCGCTGTCTTTGTACTCAAAATACTTCTCTTTGAGTTTCTCAGCAATGTCTGCTACTTCAGCGTCAGTCGCTTCTCTCCATTCATATGTTTTCCATTTTCTTTCTTTAGTAGCACGATCATAGACGTACTTCTTCTTCTCAACACCATAAGATCCATCACTGAAATAATTCAAATGAATCAAGCGGTCTTTATCAGATGACCAAAATGGAAAGAGCATAGGTTGGACATTATCATTCCACCATGTCTCTTCAATAAATTCAGTCTTACCATCTACGATGATAACTCTTTCTAGTGCATTGACTTGCACTACTACACGGATGTCTGCCATTAGATTACGGGAGTTTTAGAAACCAGCCTGTCGCAATATATTTATCATGGGTGAAGACAGTGTTCCCACGATGTACATGTGTCATCCCTGCTGGCCAGATTAATAATGTGCCTGTCTGTGGTTTATATCGTTTCTTTTGATAGAGAAATTCAGTCTCTGCCTCACCATCAGGCATGTCGTTCAAATATACCATCCATGCTAGTTCTCTGTTTGCTGCTCTGAAACTACCATTCTCATAATGCCAAGTATGATAACCACCACCAGGAGAGGTTCTCTGTACTTTCAATCCAATAGAATTTAGATTTGTTTTAAGATGATCATACTCTTGCTTGTAGTTTCCAAACGCAGTATTCAAATACTTATAGAAATGTGTTGCCAATCCCATGTCAACATCATCTAGCATGATGCTAACATCATGTCTAGCAAGTTTCTTATCTGGCATCTGATCTTTACCATGCTGTACAATCTCAGGATTGATATCAATATACGTGTCAAAGTTTTTTACGATTGCAGCACAAATATCATGGTGTACAAATCTCCTGTACACACCAATAAAGTCTTCAAACTGTCCTTCAATCCTATCAGGATCAACAATAAATCCACACTCACTTGCTGCTAGCATCAATACGCCCTGATCAAATACTTCACTAGATGATAGCGTGTTAAGAGAGGAATGTCAATCTCTGGTGATAAAGTTGAAGAAACATTTAATTTAACAGCAGATGACAGTGTAAATGTACCTTCATTGACATCTAAACCAGCAGAATCAATAGGATTACCTTGTGGTTCAATTCTTTCTGTGACAAATTCAATACCTAAGTCAGCTCTTGCTTGTGGATAAGTAGCAATCTCAACCTCTGCTTCATCATATTCAAACTGAACCCAATCAATGCCGAAGTTATCTCCTCCAGCATTTCCACTTGAACTTCTAACTTGTCTTACTTCTAACAATAAGTTATTAGTTTGGAAATCAGATGGAATTGCAACATCAACTATTGTCCAATCAGTAGGACCACTAGCAGATGATATAGTACCAATCTTAGTATAACTGCCACCATTATCATTACTTGCAAATAATTCTAGTGGTTCTCCTGGTGCTTCTCCACCATTACTACCATTACCACGTATTACTCTCCATTTAGAATTGATAATTGGTGATTGCTTACTATTACTAGGAGATGCATTAATGGTGATTGTTCTCGCCCATCTTACTGCTTCACTTCCAAAAAATCTGAGATATTTCTCATTATCTGTAGAAGTAAATCCACCTGCAGATCCAGATCCTGTTCCAGATTCAATGTAATCTACAGTTGTACTAGCGAGATCAAATAATCCAGCAGTTGTAGTTGTACCAGTACCGCCGCCAACTGATTGTTCAATATAGTATCCGACTTCACCACCACCATCTTGTCCTGATGCGCCACCACCAGATCCATTATTACCAACCTGAAGTGTACCAGCATTTGGATTAGTTAAACCACTAGCTTCAAATTTGAAATAAATTGTAGCGCCTGATCCACCGCCACCACCACCAGCACCTTGTGTGGTGATAGTATTAGTAGCATACATTGTAACGCTACCACCGCCACCACCCTGAGAGTTACCTGCGGGATTGTTTCCACCGTTTCCTGCACCAGTAGAGCTTGAACTACTGACAGTTGGACCAGAACCAGAGGATTTGACAGCAGATTGTCCTCTTTTAGCACCATATCCTGCTCTACGTGCATTAGATCCGTTGGATCCACCGCCACCACCACCAATACCAGATCCTGTACCAGCGCCGCCTCCGCCGCCGCCTCCGCCACCACCAGAGCAGACAGCGTTACCGCCACCACCACCAGATCCAGCGAAGATACCACTCAATTGTTGGACACCATCTGTATTGTTGGGTTGACCATTCATGTCACTAGTAGTGGATGAACTGTTACCACCTGATCCACCGCCACCACCACCGCCAGCGCCAACTAGAACAGTGTTTGTAGTACCAACTGACGAAGCACCACCACCGCCGCCTCCGCCGCCAGCACCGTTACCTGCTCCACCGCCGCCACCGCCAGCATATCCAGAGGGACCACCTGATCCACCACTATTTCCTGATCCTGGACCTCCACCAGCACCAACATATACTCTTAAAATACCATTATTGCCAGTCTGTAGTTCAGCATTGACTCGTTTACCAGCACCACCTTGTCCTCCTTTGTGTGATGAATTAGTAACACCACCAGCGCCGCCACCACCACCACGTACTTGACAGGTAACACTCTTAAGACTACCGCCAGAAGGAATATTATATGTTTGGAAACTAGTTCCAGTATAACTAAACGTTTCGTTAGATAATACATCTTCTGTAAAGGTATCAGCAACACCATCTCCACCTTTTCCATAGAATAGTGTACTAGATCCACCAGTGCCACCAGAACTAGATCCACCATTGGTTCCAGATTGTCCAGCAATATATCCAGAGAGCTCTAGACTCACACCACCTGCAAGATTAAATGTTCCATTTCCAGTAACAGTTGTAAATGAACCATTTACACCATATCTTACATTACCACCTGATCCACCGCCGCTGCCATTATTTCCTGATTGTCCACCACTACCTCCACCTGCTCTAATTGCGTAAGTATTTCCAGCATACGAGAAAGTATAGGTGGTATTTCCACCATTACCACCACCATTAGTAGTGTTACCACCAGATCCACCAGCACCAGTTAAGTTACCACCGATAGCAAGAATTGGAACTTCATCTGCATCTGGTGCTGGTACTGTATAAGTTCCGTTACTGTTTTCACTTACTTTTATGTCAAGATTGGTAGTAGTATCTCCTGGTATCTGAACTGTCTTTCCACCAATAGTGTAGTTATCATCAATATCCCATGTTGTAGGATTTGGAGTTGTGATAATACTAATAACTTCTGCTGGTAAATTACCAGCAATCTGATATCCTGTTTCAATAGTAATTTCACCAGAATTACCACCATTTGTAACTACAAGTGCATTTGCTGTTAATGCTAAGTATTTTGATGCTGCTAATTTAAAGTTGTCATCGTCTATCTTAATAACCCACCAGGTACTTTGTGCTGCAAAATTAACACTTACACCATTAACACTAAATGACAGTGGTGTTGATTGTGAGTTTGATACAACACGAATCATATTGCCAGTGTTTAGATCATGTTCTTGGACATTAAAGATACCATCAGCACCGATTTGAGATTGTGTGAAAGTAGCAAAGAACTTCTCACCAATACCACCAACGTTTCCGTATGTGGAGAGGTTAGGGTCTTGTATAACATAATCAACAATACCATGTGCGTGGAATAGTGGAACTCCACCAGATGGTAAGAAGAAATTAACCTGACCATTACTATCTTTAAATCCAACAGCATGATCGTCAACTGGTCCACCACCACCTTCAAATGCACCAGCCTGAGGAGCACTAGATGTTAAAATAGCATGTTCGTGTTCTGGAACAGCAGAGATCATCTTCTCTTGTAGTGGTCCAACTTGGATTGTTACTTCACCACTTAGTGAACCACCAACAAATTCAGTAACATTTGTGTATCCACTAATAATAATATTTCCAATATCAAATAGATTCTCTTGCTGATCCTTAGAAAAATACCATCTACCACCAGTAGCACCAACAACAGAAATAACATTACCAGAAACAGGTGATCCAGCACCAGATACACCACCACCTGCACCTACAAGTTTCTTTGCTTTATAATCTGGAACATTAAATGTAACTCCAGGAGTAGTTCCAAAGTTCTCTTTATCAAATGTTCCACCATTACCACCATAATCATCTGTTATGACTTCAAACAACAGTGGATAGTCATGTGCATTATACTCAGATCCATCACAATACAAAAATCCAGGATATTGCATCGCTGGATCGGTTGCAGTATTTGATGTAGTTGATGTGACCTCAATTCTTGCTAATCCATTACTTCCATTTTGTAAAACATATACAGTCTCACCATCAGTATATCCATACCCAGGATTAAGAATAGTACAGAAGTTTAATGTGCCATCTAAATTAGCAAGTACACCAACTTCAAGACCATATCCAGTGGATGATGCTACCGTGAAGAGTCCCGCAGATCCAGCATCAGTTATGTTGTAATACTTGCCATCATTGATATCACTATTACTTCTAGCGATTCTAAAATTATTACTGTCTACTACATCTACATAAAAACTGAAATTCTTTTCAAATTGTACTCCACCTACACCACCAGCAGATAGATTAGGAGTGGCGATTGCACCTGCTCCACCTCCTCCACTAATTGTTACTACTGGATTTTGATATCCTTTTCCACCATCATTAACTGTGATGGCAGTGACAACTCCAGAATTAATTGTTGCTGAAAACTGTCCAGGTTCTGCAGGACCAGCTCCATTATCAGTTACAATAACATTTGGTGGAGTTGTGTATCCCGATCCACCATTGTTAACAGTTATAGTTTGAATTGAAGCACCTAATTTTAGTTTATTAGGGTTTTGAGCAGACTCAGTAACAACTAGTTTATCACCATCTACAAATGGATGATTGTTAAGTGTAATTAGATCATTATTCACACCAAAATTAGCTGGAGCTAAATCTGCGCTAATAGGACCAGTTGGAACACCACTAACAACATCATTAGTATACCCTGTGCCAGTAGAACTTCCTGTTGATACTGTTCCTAGTCCAGTAACAACACCATTATCTGTGACTTTCTCATCGTCTGCCTTAAAAATAGGCACAATAGCACCAATTGGCATTGTAGTGTTACCAAAAGTTGCCTTATCTGACAGATAATTTGTACGGATATTTCTGATTGACATTTTAGGTCTTAATTAAGTAATCTACCATAATGAAAGGAGCAATTAAACTATCTATTTTGGAGTCAGTTTCTGGTTGAATGTTAACCGAAGCTGACATACCATCAGTAGAAATAAATGTCTCTGGTATATTTAACTGATAATTGGTAGTTCCAATACTATAATTGATAGTATGAGTATGCTCTGTTGGATCATCTTCATAATCAAATGCTTCTGTAGTTTCAACAATATTTGAGATCTGTGGATATACAACGTTTGTATTATTATCTACGACGGTATCAAAAGGAACAACGTTTGCTAAGCAAGTCTCATGAGGATATCCCGATTCTGCGTTACCATCTTCCGAAGATTGTCCAACAGTATCAATTCTCAGACTAATACCGCCACCACCAGTAAGAGGTGCATCACCAATGTTCTTTCCACCAACATCAGGGAATTTAAGAATATCACCAGCAGCATATCCAGTTCCTTTATTAGAAAAGGCAAGAATTTTATATCTTGTGTTAACAGCATTACCAAAACCAGCTCCACCTGGATATGCTTCAAATCTAACAACTGCTTTTGCACCAGTTCCTGATCCACCTGACAAATTAACATCATCTTGAGCAAAGTCATTGATGTTATCCCATGTTCCTGCACCGCCACCATATCCACTGTATGCAAACTGTCCAGTTCCTTTGGGATACCAATCATTTGGTCCGTCATTATATGCGGATCCACCCATATACAGAGAGAATGATTGAATTGCTGTAGGTGAAGGAGTAGCTCCAGTAGGAATGTTATCATTACCAACTCCATCTGCACCACAAAGATATGTGGCATTAACAGTATACTCAGTAGCAGGTCCACAACCAGTTGGAGGGATTGGTCCTAGTGGAACACCAGCAAATTTCTGTACACAAGGACCTTCTGGCGTAGTATCAATTACAACTGATTCACCATCTGGAATTAGACAGTTAATGTTGTATCCACCACACTGTGTTTTACAAATACCATAATATTCAAATGATGCACTACCAAATCCACCACCCTCATTAAATGAACCACCCTGCCACTTGTTTGTCTGAGCATAAAATTTACATGCTGGTTGTTCTTCTGTGGCATCAAACCAGTTCTGAACACCAATAGTTGATGCGTTTGTAAAATAATTTAATTCAAATACATCACTACCTGCTCTTCTAATAGTTCTACATCTATACGTGGTAGTATAGTGTGCGTGTGGTAAGAATGACAATGCAGAAACAACTTCTTCATCTGGAGATTTTGGTTTAGTAAAACCTAAATTACCAGTTAAGTTTACAGTTCTTCCAGGAACTCTAAACTGTCCTGTTAAATCAATAACTGCTGTTGTTCCTACGTTCGTTGATACAGTGACTCCAACACCAGACTTTTTAATCTCTTGTCCATTAGCATTTGTCACAGTCATGTCATTAATGACACCCTGGTCAGATCCAGAAGTTGCTTTAATAAACTTAGATCTTAGGTCTGGAACCTGAAATTGATCATCACTTAATTCTACATTTGGTTGTTTAAATGCACATCCATCGCCAGTTCCTAAAATTTCTCCCAAAGCAGGAAAAGTTGCAACATTATAAACAGCTCCATCACATCTTAAATATCCAGATGGAAGCAACTCTGCACTTAATCCAGCAATAGGATCATTAACATCCAACTCTCTAGGATACGCAATAAGAGTTCCTGTAGTTGTTCCGATCTTCGTTCTTTCTTGATTTAAAAAAACTGGCATTTTTAGTAAGCTCTGATGATCATGATTACGGTCTGTGATGGAGTGTTATTATCCATAAGAATATTTAACGCATCTGGAATATCAGAAACATTGACCGTATAAGATTGTACGTTGTTGACAGCGATATTTGGTGGAATTTTAAGACCACCCATATTCATTGATAAATCAAAACTAAAGTGACTGTGTGTAGTTAGACTCTTATCGGTAGAATCTTGTGCAGCGTGACTTAAGTTAGTAGGAAAAGTTGTTCCTGCATTACCACCAATATAATTATCCTTACCAAACAGTTTTATAGGAGGTGGGAATACACCTGTATGCATTTTCATATGGTGTTCATAATTATAAGTATCACTAAAGTTGGTTGTATATGCACCACTGGAAGGAATAGTTCTTGACAATCCAATTTCTGGAACTGTTGAATCTGATGCAGGGAAAGACTTAGCTTCACTAGTTAATACTAGTGTATTTTCATCATAGTATGTAATTGCACCAAATCCATTTTGCCAAGTATCTGGACTATCTGTACTGGTAACACCAGTCAAGTTTGCAGATTCATATCCAGGACTACCAGAAACCTGGAATGTTGGTGCTTGGAAAATCTGAACATACTTACCACTTGGAAATGCAGTTGTGTATTGTCCAGAGTGTTTGTGACCAGGGGTATGGTCAATACCAAGTTTTCTACCAATTGTATAATATGTTTTAGACCATGTAGGATCATTCAAGGTAATGTTTTGAATTTTACCTGCCATGGTATCAATTGGATCTAATTCAAATCCAAGATCAGTATCTGCACTATAAATTGTGGGCGGAGTAACGGAAGTTCCATCACCCTCAACTAAACTTCCAATAACACTGTATGCATCAGGTTGATTTGCATAATACTTTTCTTCCAGTAACATGTCTTTTTCAAGGTCAAGCAACTGCCTACCATTTAAATTAGGAACTCGGAATAGATCTCCCTCATCAAAATTTGGAAAGTTTCCAGTAATGGAATCTTCAGTAGGACCATATGTATTTCCTATCATAGATGCCAACAAAGGAAATAATGCACAATCATATGTTCTACCATCACAAAGAATCCACCCAGTAGGAAGATTGTCTGGATTATTTCCAGTGCTTTGATTTCCACCCCAGGGCATGATAGTGCCGACTGGGGCAGACTTCATCGTCTTTAGTCTGTTATAGAAAGCCATTATAGTTCAGTTAACCACCAACCTTGATAGACAGCAGGAATAAAGTTGTCTCCATCAGTTGCACCAACATAAATTAATCCGAAGGAAGCATTTTTGTTTTGTACAACTAGTTCACCAGATCCATATGCTGTAGAGAGACCTCCAAGTTTTGTACCAACAGTATCACCTTGGAGAGGTACAGGTTCACCACCTACGATTGGAGCACGAATCACGAGAGAATTATTATATGTCAATGCTCCACCAACTTCAGTAATTCTAATAACATCGCCTGTTACAGCGTTGGATGGTAGAGTCAAGATGAGAGCACCTGTAGATGGAGCTACTGCTACAATATAATTTATATTAACAGCGAGAGTAGCAGTTGCGTTGATGAACTTCGTAATGTGACCACCATTGATGTTCTTGTATGCCGTCAATCCAAAAGCATTGATGGATCCATCTTGCATAATGGTGAAGTTATTAGCACCATTGACACCTAGATTTCTGACATCTAAGATTGGTTGAGTAGCAGCTGGAGCAGCAGAAGAAATGCCAGCAACATCAAGTAAGCGACCAACAAATGTATCACCAAACTCAGCTTCAACTCTGAACGTTGGTTCAAAAGTCTTGTTAGTAAATTGGATAGCATCAGGGTCCTCAACACATCTAGAAGGAACAATTCTTAGGTTGCCGCTGATATCAGTTGGTGCATTGATATCAAGTGCGCCACCCTCAAAGTGGTGTTCTTCGTTGTTGAGTAGTTTGATGATAGGTACATTGTTATCTGTACCTGTAATCTCAAAGTTTGAACCAACAAACTTAACATCATCATAAACGGTAAGTCTACCGTGATGATAGTTTGTTTTGACTAGTTCAATTCCACCATCGTTTGTAACAGTGTTGGAAACCAAGAAGATTTCATTATCAATTGCCAACCAATATTCACGATCAAGGAAGAATGGAACAACATCGCTATTCTCTAATCCAACCTTAACAGCAGTAGATCCAGTTGCAGGGATATCATTTGTAAGTGTAGTATTTTCTCTGAAGAGAACACGGAATACACTTTCACCATCACTATGTGTCTGGTTTGATCCAGGAACATTTGTCAAGGATGCTACACGAGTAACAGGTAAGTTACCAGCAGGTGCAATTCCACTTGCTTGAGGATTTCCACTGATTTGCATGATTTCTTCTTGACCGCCAGATCCAAATCCAACGAAGATGAAATCGTCTTTTGCAAAATTGGTAATGTCATCAACAGGTAGTGTTGTAGCACCAGTGCCAATTGTACCAGTAGTATTAACAAATGTAGTTGCAATACCGTTGTCTACTTTTGGATCCTTGAAGATCGTATATACTGTTGCACCCTTAGTGTGTGCTTCAGCTGTAGTTCCATACTGAGATCTAGTTGTGAAGATCTCACCACTAGGATTACCAACTACTACATCACCAGAACATCCATCAACAGTAAAGATGTCGCGAACTTTATCAGTAATTCTAAACTTCTCATCTCTAGTTGCGTTAAAGCTGATTCCAGTTTGATTACCAGAACCACCAAATGCTAGGTTCAGTGTAACTGTGCTGGTAGCAGTATTAATTGCAACAATCTGTGGATCAACGAATCTTGTACCGCCAGTTTCTGCAGGATACTGATTCTGATCTAGTGTTACAGTACCACCATTATCAACCAGTTCAACATAATCACCAACTTCTAGTCCATCAAGTGAAGGAATAGAAGTGATTGTGAATTGTCCCTCAATCGCGTTACCAGTGAATGTCTGAGCAGATGCAGTCTTACAACCACCCTTGAATTCAAACGAACCATTGATAGTTAGTTTTCCATTCTCTCCATCAGCACCGTCGTTACCAATGATTGTCTCACCAGTGACACTATCAACAATGAAGACTGTATCACCATTTGGACAACCATTAGTGATTTCAAACGTCTTATTGACAATTTCTAGAGCAGTTGCTAACTTAAATGCTTCACCCTGGTTGAAGTCTCCGTCAGTGTTGGTATCTTCACGAGAGATGATAACGTAGTCAACTCCAACATTAAGTGTTCCACCAAACGTTGCTAGATATACATTTTCTTCAGCAGATGCATCTCTTGTTCCATCAATTGCCTGCTCAATCCAAGTAGCATCAAATGCAATGTTACACTTGTATACTGGAGTTCTGTTTCCAGGCTCATCTGGGTGAGTGTCAATTTGAGGAGCGAAAGAACCAAGTGGTTCTCTCTCAACAGTTAGGTAGTATGGAGCAGTTTCTGCACCACTTAAACCACCAACCGCAATACGAACAATTTCAGGTCTTGTGTTATTACCTGCATCAACAGGAGCATCAAGAATTAGATAATCACCCTCATTGAAGTAACCAGCAACAGGTTGATTTAATACTGGTAAGTAATATTGCTTACCTGTTAGTGCAGGTAGATCTGCTCCTTCAGGACCAGCGCCAGGTTTAACTGACTGGAATGTTGCGTCACCCCAAGATGCAGAACCAGCGGTGTCAATTCTGTTGTATCTGTTATCCGAAGATGGTAACTGAAGAACATTGACGATATCAATATTTTGATTAAAGGAGGAAGGTCCTAGGATACCAGATGCGTGAGCAATTGCAGTTGTTCCTAGAGATGCACCAACACCAACAAAGGAGAAGGAAGAAGTACCACCACAGAGTTTAACACTCGCATTGAATGTAGTCTCACCATCAACTTCAAGACTGTTTCTGATTGTAGTTGTACCACCTTGACCAGCGATGTTAACTTCAGAAGCATTCAGAGCAAAGTCAATTGTCTGAGTATTTCCAGAGAAGAAGCTAACAATACCTGCTTCAGTTGAAATGGTTACAACCTGCTCAGGATTGGTTCTATCACCACCAAGTTGCTTAAATGAACCAAAGGTTACATCACCTGCAAACTTAGTTCTTTTAACTTCAAAGTCAACGAAGGATAGGGATTCAACACGATTATATGCACCACCAATTGTTGTCTTAGAGATTGCAGCATCTTGATCAATGTTACCGATAAAGATGTTAGAATGATTAGCATTGTTGCCAATGTAAACAAACTGATCACCAGTAGACTTATCACCAACATAGATCCACTGAGTAGAAGTGGTGTTAAAGTCTCCAATTCTTAGAGTCTTAGCATAACCACCAATGTGCAATCCAGCGGTGTTATCTCCTCCAACAAATGTGCTGTCGTTGAAGAGGTTAACAGTTCCAGTTGTGATGTCAGTTCTGACTTCAGCAAGTGTGCCGTCACCCTGAACTTCAATATCACGCTCAAACTGTACATCCTCAGTGAATCTTGCATCACCTTTAACAACTAGTGCTCTATTGAGTTCACTATCCTCAACATTAACACCAACCTTACCTTCAGCAACTGGTCTACCACCCTCTAGTGGGGTAGAAGTTTCAGTAGAAACTCTCAATACTGCCTCATCATTAGGAGCAGCACTGTCACCACCAACAATCAGAGCATCCTTAATTCTATTCTTATCGCGATCAGCAAACTGAGTATGCTGTAGATAATCAGGTGTCTTACGACCACTAATGTATGCATTACCAACAACGTCAAGGTTTGCACGAGGATCAGTTGTTAGATTCTCAACAAATGCATTTGCATATGCATCATGAGAAGATCTGCAGATGGTGTTAATACCAAGTTTGTAATCACCAATAGTTTCTGTCTCAGTTCTGAGTGCCTCACCACCAATGATACCAACTTCTTTGAAGTTAGCATTAGAGAATTCAATAGTTGGTTGATCAGCACCACCAGGAGTTCCAGAGATGATATTTTCCCAAGGTTGTGTATCCTGTGGAATTTGATCAATAACTTGGAAGTGGCAGTAGTTATTAGTTGGGTTGAATGGATCACCAGGCTTGGCAGCATATACTGTCCAAGTTAGATTCAGTCTAGGATCATAGTAGAAGTTCTTGATTCTAATCTGAGATGTAGAGGTAATTCCAATGTCATTACCAACTGCAAGTGCAACACCACTTGTAAAGTCTCTGAATTCAATCTTAACAACATTTGATCCATCAAAGACGATGTTATCAATGCTATTGTTAGCAATATTTGAGAAGTAGTTAGATAGGATCCATGCGATAGATCCATTCTTACCAACCTCGGATCCTTTGAATAGAACATCACCAGGAGCAGGTAATACACCACCATAAGTGATATACTGTGCAGCTGCAATTCTAGTGCCACCATTAGCAATTAGTGGAGTCTGATTAGGAGTAATGTTAGATGCAACACCAGCAGTAGTGTGCGTCTGGAACATGTAGCTCTGACCATTTCCTCTAGCGTTGAACTGGAAGATAGCAGAACGAATTCTGTTCTTGCTTAGTCTGATATCACCCTCAGTTGGAGGAGCGAAGGAAGTTCTATCTAGACCCTCATCTTGTTCTAGTTGAGTTACAGGATCAACAGAAGATACGTTGGAACGAATGATTAGAGAATCACGAGATTGTGTTAGATCCTCATCTTGAACTGCAATGATTAAAGGAGATTCAAATGTGTTGACGAGTTCTCCATCACCACCAACAACAGTAATATTTTGGTTAAAGGTTACAGGAGTATCAAAGGTGGTAACGAGACCTCCAATTGTATCATCCTCGTCTCCATCATCATCTAACGTTGCTCTATCAATGAATGTCTCTTCACCAGTGATAGCGTTGATTCTTCTGTTACCGATATACAGGTCACCCTGAGAGTTAATACCAGTGTAGAAGACGATACCACCGTCTTGTTTCTTACTTTGTGCGTAGAAGTCCTCATCAGGTGTTAGGACAACTTCCTGACGCGCTGGGAGACCAGTGGAGTAGTTACCAGGACCGAAACCAAGGTATTCAAACGTGTGGTTACCAGCACGAGCGATAGATGGACGACGGAGTTCAACGTAATAACGCTGATCAGATAGAACTGTGCTGTTACCAGCGATAGGAATACGACGATCTTCAGAACCAGAGGTAGCATTACCATCTTGTGCTTTAATGGCATTTGTACCACTATAAGTGTTCATGATAAATGCTGGTTGATTTGTTAGATCTTCCATAAGTTCTCTGGTTACAGAGTTCTTAAAGTCGTTAACAGAAACCAGACCGTGGATGTAGTTATCAGCAGCAGAGAATGTAGGTGGTGGATCAATTAATCCAGCGTAGTAATCCTTCTCTGATTGTGTTGTACCAGAGTTCTTAAACCAGAGAGGATCATTTCTGAAGTTGAGAGGATATAGTTTGCTGACTGGCTGAGAGAACTTAAACTTCTTAAAGTTATTTGTTACACCAGCACCAGTTGGGAATGGCGAGATATTACCACGGAGTGCGGTAATATAGTAGATACCATCTTGCTGACCAGCGATTCTACGCTGTAGTGTTTCATATCCAAAGATGTAGAAGGTGTCTTCAATGACGCCTGCATCCTCAACACTATCAACATAGTATTCAACACCAGCATCATCCTGAATCTTATCACCAGGGGTGATAGTATAAACGTTAGCGCCGTTTTGCTTGTAGAAAAACTCAGGATTATTTTTTGCGATTTGAGTCTTCAGAGGTAGGGATTTGCCCATATCCTGATCCTCAAGCATGTCAGCGAAGACAGTGCCCTGAGTAAATCTTGTGTTAGCATATTCACTATACTCAAGTTTACCACCACGGATGTTCTTGATGATGATATAATGCTCACCACCAACAGTGTAATATGCGTGGATATTAGCAAGACCAGAGGAATTACCAGCAAAGCTTACTGCGTTTACAGAACTTGCTAGATTTTCAGTCTTACTGACTTCAAAGTTACCACCCTGAGGAGCAGTGATCTTAACAGTTGTTAGGATCTCATTTCTCAGACCAGGGAAATTCTTAGAATCAATTGTATGATCATTGACTGTGATCTCAAGATACTTAATAGAAGGATCTAGGTTGTCTTCAACATAACGACCAGATTGAATAGTCGCTTGTACACCAGAGGAGAATCTTGCAAATGCTCTGTATTCAATACCAGATCCAGTTTGATCTTTCTTATATGGATCATACTGTGCTTCTACATTAAGATTATTAGAAGTAAAGTCTGCAGAAGTGTAACCAATGAATTCACCTGCTTGTACTGGGTTCTCAAAACGAGCACCATATACTGTACCAACAACTGGTTTCAATAGAACTTTCTGTGGTACTAATTTACGAGTATCGTCAGTTCTTGTCTTAAGAACGAAACCACTAATAGGATCTCTAGCATTCTCAAGATACTTAGGAATGACCATACGAATCTTGTATGTTCTGTCATCCTTACCACGATTATCTTCTAGACGTTGATACCACATATCAGTGGATCTTTGTCTGTCATTATAATCAGACTCATTGATTCTCCAGAAGATATTATTCTTCTTGACGCTATCAGGTTGTCCAGTAACTTCATCCTTACACTGAATGAACCACTTACCTGTATCGGTAGTAGCATCAGTGAATCCAGGATCAAATCTCATTGGAACACGACGCTTGTTAGCAAAGACATCAAAGATTAGTCCTGCTTGACCAGATGCAAATACAATTGGATCAGCATTGTTGATTGCATTAGCGTAAGTTTGGTGCAATGTAAAGGTCTTATTGTTCTGATATCTTGCGAAGAACTCAACCTTTGGATTAATTCTACCAACGTTAGCATCATTAGGATCAGTAACGGCAACATTAGGATTGTTAGCAAACTGACTACCTACTAGTGGTAATTGTCCACCTTCAATTGATCTGATGAATACTTTCTGAGCTTCACTGGAAGATAGAGATGCAGATGGTTTGTCAAAGATATGAGAAACGTCTGTTTCAATACCAGCAACAACAGAAGTGCTCAAAGATCCCTTATAGTTGTGTAGATCGTACTTCTCATCTAGGATGAATTGGTACATATCAATTTCAACATCAGAGTCAATACTATCTGTCTCAGATGCGTAGATATAGATACCTGCTGCAGCGTTCTCTTTAGAAGTTGCGAGCATCAATCTAGTCTGATCACTGCCATCAAAGAACGAAGTGCCGCCATAGTTTTCTGGTTGTGTTACTCTACCAGGAGCGATGACATAGTAAGTTCTATTAGTTTCAAATCCATTAGGTAGTCTGACAAGACGCTTATCAACGTCAACATACTTACCAGTTACAGTATCAAAGCGAGGACGTGGTACAAGTCTGACTGGAGTTCCAGTCTCAAACTTATGTGGATCAGATGGGTTACCACCTGTATCAATGGTGAATACAGTAGCTCTAGATGCTAATAGTGCAGTATTAACTGTCTGTTCTTGTCGTACAACTGTTCCAAGACCACTGTTGATAATAGTAGTGATGTTGCCAACTAGAGTTTCAATAGCATCTGCAGTACCAGAACACTCTCTATAAGATGGAGAGGTTAGAGTATCTTGAATGACTTCAGGACCATCTGCCTCAGGACCAACAATTACAGTATCTGGTAGTGTATCTGCCCAAATACCCTTAGAGTATACAAAGTAGAGGTCAGTCGTGCTGCTAGTCTGTAGAGCATTGACTGTGTTACCTTCATTCAATCTAGAACCATTAACACCAAGTTCAACCTGTGTATTACTTACGATTCTCTTGACATAAGTTCCCTCAGGAATATTGGTATAGATTGGAGTTGCATTATCCTGTAGAAGTCCATTGACAAATGCTGGGTTCGCAGGATCTAACTGACCTCTAGAGTTTTCATATTCAACAACACTCATACCAATGATGATACCGCGTGTATCATTGACATCAATAATTGCAGAACCAGCAGTTGTAGAACAATCAAATCCTAGAACGTCAAAGTTTCTCATGGCAGCAGTTGCCATTTGACCAACGTAATCCCATGCGTCTAGAGTTTCAGTCTTCTCACCATCAATGTACTCTAAACTGTTGCCAACATAGTATGCTTCACCTGCTTGGATGCTGTTGATGTTACCACCAAGTCTGAGGTCATTAACAATAGCGTCAACAATGTAAGTAACGTCACGGAAACACTTAGATGCTTCGTTGTTGATTGTAAAGTCACCTGTATTGAGAGGAGGTAGACCAGCAAGTGTACCACCAACAATTGCATCCTGTAAGATATCAAACAGTGTCTCAATAGATCCACGAACGTTTGCACAATCCCACTCACCATTGTTTAGAGGTGGTAGGTTGTCAAGGTTGCCATCATTGAGGGAGTTGCATGTGATGTCAATCAGTGCGTTGACAGTAGCTAAAACGTCAGAGCAGTTACCATCTGCATATGCAGCAGGTCTATACTTACCAGCAGATCTAGGATATGCATGAGTAGTTACGTTCTGATCCTTAGTACACTTGAAGATGAGAGATTCATCCTTAAGTTTGATACTAGTTCCAGCTTCAAGATTATGGTTACCAATCGTCAAAGCAACAGAACCAGAAGCAGGATCATATACTGCGTTAGATACATTCCACTCTACTAGAGGAGATGTACCAACATTAATACTAATGCTATAATCAGTTACGGCAGCAACTTGAATATTTTGACCAGCAAAAGGATCACTACCAGGACGTGGATATGTCTTAGTAATTGGAGTTCTTCCCATCTCACAAGAGAATGTGAAGGAGTTATCATCTAGAGAAATTTGATCACTGGTTGTTACACCATGTGCAGTACCGAAATACAACACCATCAGACCAGTAGTAGCATCATATGTTGCATTAGTTGGTGTTAGTTGACCACCGTTCAATACATTAACTGCACCAGCTGCAGCATTTACAAATGTATGTGGATAATCTCCACCAGATACTACAGCGCCAGCAGTTGCAGCGATGAATGTATGTGGGTATTGATCCTGTGATGCAGATGCGCCAACATTAATTGTGATAGATGTAGCGGTTGTGCTAAGAATGTTGAGTGGAGTATTCCATGCAGGATCAGGACCGTCAGGAGTAGTTCTAGATACACCGTCAAGGTTACCTACACCACCGTCATTACCGATTGCTTGAATAACGATACCCATCAAAGTATCAACGGCATTTACAGCAGAACCACACTTAGGTAGTAGTTCAGTTGCATCCCAGTCTTCTACAATCGTGGTGTCAATCTTCTGAGTTAGAGTATTACCTGAAGTTACAGATACAGTCTCATTCTTGATAACCTGCATCGCGATGTTTTTCGCTTCGGTCATTACCTTAGCAGCTTCATCACGCTCAGCATCAATGAATGTTTCTACAGTAGTACCGTCTCTATAGTCATAGTTGGTGACATAGATCTTAGCAGCATCGTAAGTCTTGTAGTTACCACCAAACTTAACATCCCACATGACTTCCTTAAGGACGCTAACAACGTCATCCTTACAATCTTGTGCAGTATTATCTGCCTGTGGTGTGTAAGAAGGATATGCAGCAAGCATACGAAGATATGCTTCTTCAGCAATAAAGTCAACGTTATCAATGACCATATCGTGTGCATCACACTCAATATCTCCTACGATTGGTGGATCACCTGTCTGATCTAGTGTGATATTAAGGTCACGATCATAGTAAACATTGTTCAATGCACGCTGCATTAGATCTTCAGCACGCTTGAATGCAGTGATAGAAGGTCCAACCTCAGCGTCAACACCGTTAGCAATCAACTGGTTGTTGTTGAAGTATTCCTTAGTTGCAGCGATAGTAAACTCGTTACCACCAAACCAGAGATCCTGTGCAACAGCATCAACAACAATACCAAGGTCTCTGCGACACTTAGCTTCGCCAGTGATGAATGTACCTTCGTTAGCAGGTTGGTTCCAAATACCACCAGTAATATTACCAGCAGTGATTGCATCAGTAACAATAGTTCCTAGTGTGGTTAGTGCGTTCTGAACGTCAGCACATGCAGTAGAAGAATTTCTTGCAACAGTTCCGTTGCCATCTCCCCACTGACTCTCACCTTCTGTTACAGTAAGATCCTTATAGTATAACTGGTTAGTAATCGCCCTCTTCATTTCGTTGATGGCGGTATTATATGCAGTTACACTTTCTGCTTCCTCACCTACAAGACCATTGCTTAGAGGTGTGGTAGCATTAGTAAAGTATTGTTCTGTGTATGTTCTTGTGTGCTTGTTACCTTCGCAGAACATGTCAACAGAGATAGCATCAATGAAATAACCAAGGTCACGAGCACACTTGATTTCACCTGGACCTCTACCAGTACCGTAGTTGACCTCAGTAGGCATAGAGCTGAGGTTACCAGCAGCAATGATTGTTGTAGCAATGCCAGTAAGAGTATCAACAGCAGACTGAACATCAGTGCAAAGAGCACTATTAAACTGACTGAGTGTATTTCCACCAAAGTTAACAGCATCAGTTGCAGCACTTACAAATGTGTGTTCATACTGTTGACCAACAGGAGAGGCACCAACATTAACTGTGATAGTATCTGCTGTGGATGCAGTAATCTCAAGATACTGTCCAGATGCAGGGTCAGATGGACGTGGATATGTTTCGTTAGAAACGTTACCATCCTGAGTGCAGGTAAATGTAAGTGAGTTGTCAGCAATCTTGACACGATCTCCATTGCTCAGACCATGGTTAGCAATGCTAAGAACCATCACACCAGTTGCTGGACCATAAGTTGCACCATGTGGTGTATAATCTCTTGATACTTGACCATACGAAGATCCAGGTGCATTGTCTGCAGCAATCGTTAGATCTTTCTCATAGAGTTGATTAGTGATCGCTTTCTTGATCATCTCTGCTGCTTTATTCAGCGTAGTGATCGTTGGAGCTTCTTCACCTACAACACCGTTAGCAATAGGTGTAGTTGCATTCTCAAAGTATTCAGCAGCAAATCTGTATGTGTAGACATTACCCTTACAGAATAGGTCAAGTGCTAGAGAATCAACGAAGATACCGATATCTCTACGGCACTTGCTCTCACCAGGACCAGCTTCATAAGGTGTTTCAGCAGGTAAGGAATTAAGATTACCAGCAGCAATAGGTGTGGTAATAATATCAGTTAGAGTTACGATAGCGGATTGAACATCATCACAAGCACCAGAGTTAGTTCTAGAAACGTTACCGCCACCACCACCATATTGTGCAGGACCCTCAGTAACAGTGAGATCTTGAATAGCAAGTTGGTTGGCAACTGCTAGTTTCATCTGATCTCTTGCTTGGTTGAATGCTTCAACGGATGCAGTCTCTTCTCCTTGTAGACCACCAGAGATCCAGTTGCCATTACCGTCAAAGTATTCAGATACAAACTTACGGGAATACTTGTTACCACCAACAAATAGGTCAAGAGATACAGCATCAACGAAGATGCCCATATCACGCTTACACTTGGCACCAAAGGTATTACCATTGTTACCATCATAGTTTGGATACAATGCAAGCATTGCTGCATATGCAACATCAACAATGTCAGTCTTATTCTGTTGAATCAAACGATAACCATCAGCATATCTAGAGCGAGCATCAGTCTGCTGGTCTCCAGGAATAAAGAAGTCAGGGTGACCAATTGTAATTTGTGCTAGTGCAGTGTCAACGATCTGATCTCTGTTGAATGTAATCAAACGATATGCAGACGCATATCTAGATCCTTCATCAATTGCAGCGTCTCCATCAATGACAAAATTAGGATGAGCAACTGCAATAGATGCAAGTGCTCTATCTCTAATCTCAGAAGAGTTACGACGAATCATTCTGAATGCGTCAGCAAGTCTAGACTGAGAGTTAGTTTGGGTGTCACCAGGAATATAGAAGTCAGGATGATATACACTTACCTCAGCAAGTGCTGCGTCTAGGATGAACTCTCTATTGGCGACAATTCTGTTACGTGCGTCCTTATAACGGGATGCAGGATCTGCCTTAAGTGCAAGGTCAATCGTTACACCGTTAGTTGTATCACCATCTAGTTCTGCCTGAGAACCTGTCTTGCCGACGTTGATACCATAAGGAGCAAGGTTGCTGTTAGGATCAGGATCATAAAGATCTGCCTTAACAGTTAGGAGGTTAGCAATAGCTTTCTTACATAGGTCTCTTGCTCTACGGAACGCATAAGTTGCATATGTCTCTTCACCAACTAGACCATTAGTGAGTGGGTTGCCATCACCATCAAAATATGTTCTGGTTGCAGCAATGATGTTAGCGTTACCACCATCTTTAAGGTCTTCTGCAACAGCATCAACAATAAGACCAATGTCACGCTTACACTTACCATCACCAATACCTTGGATCACACCAGATCCATAAGTCGTGATCATATCATCAAATGCTGTGTCAACAATCTCTTGACGGTTGGCAGCAATTAGATTACGAGCATCAAAGTATCTGTTACCTGCAGGATTTAGACCAGGGTTAACATAAGGAATGTTTTGAAGTCTAGGATACTTCTCTAGGATATATCCGAAGACTTCCTCCTGAATCATGCGGCGATTAGATTCAATGAGGTTAGCAGCATCAGCATAGACACTGTTAACAACACCACCAGAAGGATTGAGAACCGATCCCTTAGCAACATACTTAACGAAACCAGTTGGTTCTAGGGATGCATTGAAGAACTCATCAGTACCAGCTGCTGGATCCAGTTTGACATATAGTTTATCATCAGATTTAGCACCAATTCTGTATCCAGTAATGGTAGCAGCAGGTCGTGTTAGAGGACTGTTGATCTCGTCACTGCCAAGGAATAACTTGGTATAGTTCTGAGAAGTCTGCAGAGTTCCTTGAATATCAATTGTATAATAATTGATTTTCTTGGTGCTTGCTTGGTTATCAAGTACCTGTCTAGGTGGAATAATGTCAGTAATGTAACCACCCTTATCTTGGTTAAAGGCGAAACCTTTGAAACCAATAGCATGAAGTGATGTATTACCGAAGTTGGAGTTAGAGTTGGTGATAGACATGTCACCACCACTTTCCATCAGGAAGTGATCAGCGAAACCAACAGCGAAGATAGAAACGTTCTGGATAAATGCGTCTTCAGATGCACGAACGTGGAAGTTTCTCCACTCATCTTTCCAGTAGGAATCACCTTTAGTATGGTAAGGAACCGTAGCAAATGCGTCAGTTAGTGATGCTTGGTTCCAGGTATTAGTGTATTCATCATAACGGATGAATGCTCTGTCATCCTTCTGCAACGAAACACCCGTATACTGCGCGATAACCATGGATTTGAATCCAGTGGCTTTCAAACCATTCGCCCAGATTCCGCAAATACCCCATGTAGAACGGATAGATACGTTGAAAACATACGGAGATGCGGACTCAACAGAGTCAACTTCCGCAAGAGTTTGCGCGTTTTGTCCTAGTGCAGGAGTAGTGTCAACACTTACTGTCTGACCAGATACAATATTACTACCAATTGCGCTTACAACAAATGGTACTTCATATGTAAACTTACGAGCATCATTCTGATCAATAGATTTGATCTGGAAGATACCTTCTAGTACATCATCAATCTCAGTGTTAGCAATAGCAACGAACTGACCTTGGAAGTAACCATGATCAACTTTAGTTGTTACTTCAATCTCAGCAGTGGAAGCAGGAATGCTAGGATCAGTAGTAGCATCAGTTAGCTTCAGACTTTCAATAACTCTAGAGTCAGATAGAGGACCAACAATTCTGTTCTCTTGGACTCTGAAATCAAATTCACCTGGATCATCAATTGTAGGTTGATATGCAGAGAATGCCTTAGCAATCTTTCTATAGAAGATACCTAGTTCTTCAGTATCTGCATATTCAAATACAGTTAGTTTGTGGTGAGAATAGTTAGGTGCTGCAAGTTTGGTAAAGTCATTTGGATCATAGTAAACTTTACCTTCGCCTGCGGCGACATCATAGAGAGGAGATTCAGTAGTTGTTTGTCCATCCTTAATGGTGAACTGCCAGAAGTAACAACCACCAGTTACGTTAAAAATTGCAGAGCGAGGAATTTCACGTTCCGTTACAGCAGGATCGGGAACGTACATAGGACGAACAACAGTTCTTCTTAGGTCATAACCTACGAGAGAAGAACCTCTAGGGATGATAGCACCACCCTCAGTATTGTTGAACTTATAGAAGACGTTATCTGGGTTAGAGATATCAAGAATACTATCATCAGTCCAAGCATTAGTAGCTTGATCAAATCCAAATACATCAATACCACTGGTGTCAACTAGACCAGGACGGTTGTCAATGTAGTGAATACCAGGCATCAGCATGATGCTGAACTGGTCAAATCTATCGTTGCCGAAACCAGGCAAGTAAGAATATCTTGCGATTTCTAAGAATGCACGCTGAATACTCTTAAAAGGCGTGACTGGTGAATTGCCTCGGTTTGACAACGCATCTGTTGCGTTGAAATCGTCTGGCGAAACATAAAGATACTTACCAGTCTTTGAACTAATAAGGTTATCTAAACGTGTTAAAGGCATGACTACTCTGACCCTGCTAACTTTTGTCCTCGG